>Ga0247730_1000248_pt1 | contig 48942 bp, 46 predicted proteins | sample UWRJL073202C2_FD_180959 | JGI IMG/M metagenome (GOLD analysis project Ga0247730, IMG submission 180959) | Plant litter microbial communities from Arlington Agricultural Research Station in Wisconsin, United States - UWRJ-L073-202C-2 | ecosystem: Environmental > Terrestrial > Plant litter >... | reverse complement strand
GTTCGTTCACTTCAAAGCTATCCAATCCGACGGCTTCAAAAGCCTGAAAGAAGGCCAACAGGTTTCTTTCATCGCTACCCGCGGTCAGAAAGGCATGCAAGCTGAAGAAGTTCAAGTTATCTAACTTGTACTGAACCGCTTAAAAAGAACCCCGCCAAAAGCGGGGTTTTTTTATGCCTGCGTTTTTTGCCACGCCGATGGCAAGAAATTCGCAGGACCGGCTTTAGCCGGAAGGCGGCATCTCTTTCCAAGCAGGCACCCACTCCCGGCTAAAGCCGGTCCTACGCTGCAATCCCGAGCAAAGCCTCCCTAATCAGTCGTCGCTGACCGAAATATTCGGCATCGCCGGGCTTTGTGCTTCCTGCAGCACGATCCGCGCGCCAACGTGCCGCGCCAGTTCCTGATAGACCATGGCAATCTGGCTTTCCGGCTCGGCAATGACCGTTGGCTTGCCGCCATCAGCCTGTTCGCGAATCAACATCGACAGCGGCAATGAAGCCAGCAGCTCGACGTTGTATTGACTGGCCAGCTTCTCGCCACCGCCCTCGCCAAACAAATGCTCGGCATGGCCACAGTTCGAGCAGATGTGTACCGCCATGTTCTCGACGACGCCGAGGACCGGAATATTCACCTTGCGGAACATCTCCACGCCCTTCTTGGCATCCAGCAACGCCAGATCCTGCGGGGTCGTGACGATCACTGCGCCAGCGACCGGGACTTTCTGGGCCAGGGTCAACTGGATATCGCCGGTGCCAGGCGGCATGTCGATGACCAGATAATCCAGGTCATTCCACGCGGTCTGGGTAATCAGCTGCAATAAAGCGCCGGAGACCATCGGACCGCGCCACACCATCGGCGTGTTGTCATCGGTCAGGAACGCCATGGACATGACTTCGATGCCATGGGATTCGATGGGCACGAACCACTTCTGATCCTTGATCTTCGGCCGGGTGCCTTCGGCGATACCAAACATCACGCCTTGGCTTGGCCCGTAGATATCGGCGTCGAGAATCCCGACCCGCGCGCCTTCCCGAGACAGCGCCAGGGCCAGATTGGCAGCGGTCGTGGACTTGCCGACCCCGCCTTTGCCCGACGCCACGGCGACGATATTTTTGACATTGGCCAGGCCGGGGATTTGCCCCTGGGCCTTGTGCGCGGCGATGACCGTGTTGATCTCGACCTTGGCCGACGTCACGCCATCCAGGCCTTCGATGGCAATTTGCAGCATCTGCGCCCAGCCATTCTTGAACAGGCCGGCGGCGTAACCCAGTTCCAGCTGGACGTTGACGCGCTCACCCTGAATGTCGATGGCGCGCACGCAACCGGCAGTGACCGGGTCTTGATTCAAATAGGGATCGGTATATTGGCGAAGAACGGCTTCCACCGCTGCGCGATTTACAGCGCTCATGGGCTACTCCCGAATAAAGGCAGACTAAAACAGGCGGCTATCCTACCCCTTCTATAGATCGGCAGCATGGTTTCGCTCCGCATGCCAGAAGACTCCTACGTCTGCGCGGGGTGAAAAAAATTGCCCGGACCTTTATAGTGGTCGACCTCCGTTTCACTTCAAGTAGCCGAGCCCCATGTCCGAGCCACGCAAGATCCTCGTCACCAGCGCCCTGCCCTATGCCAATGGTTCCATCCACCTTGGCCACATGCTTGAGTACATCCAGACTGATATGTGGGTGCGCTTCCAGAAGCATCGCGGCAATCAGTGTATTTATGTCTGCGCGGACGACGCCCACGGTTCGGCAATCATGTTGCGCGCCGAAAAGGAAGGCATCACCCCGGAACAGTTGATCGACAACGTCAAAGCCGAGCACAGCGCCGACTTCAACGATTTCCTGGTCGACTTCGATAATTTCCACTCGACGCACTCGGACGAAAACCGCGAGCTGTCGAGCATGATCTACAAGCGCCTGCGCGATGCCGGGCATATCGCGACGCGCTCGATCACCCAGTATTTCGACCCGGAAAAAAAGATGTTCCTGGCCGATCGCTTCATCAAGGGCACCTGCCCGAAATGCGGCACTGAGGATCAGTACGGCGACAATTGCGAAAAATGCGGCGCCACTTATGCGCCGACCGACCTGAAGAATCCGCGCTCGGCGATCTCCGGCGCGATCCCGGTCCTGAAGGAATCCAAGCATTTCTTCTTCGATCTGCCTGCGTTCGACGCCATGCTGAAAAGCTGGACCCGCAGCGGCTCCTTGCAGGATGCCGTGGCCAACAAGATCGCCGAATGGCTGGATGCCGGCTTGCAGCAGTGGGACATCTCCCGCGACGCACCGTACTTCGGCTTTGAAATTCCGGATGAGCCGGGCAAGTACTTCTATGTCTGGCTGGATGCGCCTATCGGCTACATGGCCAGCTTCAAGAACCTGTGCGCGCGCCGTCCGGACCTGGACTTCGATGCGTACTGGGCCAAGGATTCCACGACCGAGCTTTACCATTTCATCGGCAAGGACATCGTCAACTTCCACGCCCTGTTCTGGCCGGCGATGCTTGAAGGTGCCGGCCTGCGCAAGCCAACCGGCATCAATGTGCACGGTTACGTCACGGTAAACGGGCAGAAAATGTCCAAGTCCCGTGGCACCTTCATCAAGGCCCGGACCTATCTGGAACATCTGTCGCCGGAATACCTGCGTTATTACTACGCAGCCAAACTGGGTAAAGGTGTCGACGATCTGGACCTCAACCTCGAAGATTTCGTGCAGAAGGTCAACTCGGACCTGATCGGCAAAGTCGTCAACATTGCCAGTCGTTGCGCAGGCTTCATTCATAAAGGCAACGCGGGCGTGCTGGTGGCCGGCAATCCGGAGCCCGAGCTGACCGATGCGTTCCTGAGCGCTGCGCCGGGTATCGCCGAAGCTTACGAAGCCCGTGACTTCGCCCGCGCCATGCGTGAAATCATGGGCCTGGCCGACCGCGCCAATGCCTATATCGCTGAAAAGGCGCCGTGGTCGCTGGCCAAGCAGGAAGGCAAACAGGATGAAGTCCAGGCCGTCTGTGCGCTGGGCGTCAATCTGTTCCGGCAACTGGTGATTTTCCTCAAGCCGGTGCTGCCGTTGCTGGCCGCCGATGCGGAAAAATTCCTCAATGTTCCGCCGCTGACCTGGGACGACCACCAGACGCTGCTGAGCAATCATCAGCTCAACCCGTTCCAGGCCCTGATGACCCGCATCGATCCGGCGAAAGTCGAAGCCATGACTGCCGCCTCGAAAGAAGACCTGACCACCAGCGCTACCGAAACCGATGCCGCACCGGCAGGCAATGGCGAGCTGACCAAGGAGCCGCTGGCTGCGGAAATCGAGTTCGATGCCTTTGCCGCCGTTGATTTGCGGGTTGCCTTGATCCTCAAGGCTGAACACGTGGAAGGTGCCGACAAACTGCTGCGCCTGACGCTGGATATCGGTGACGAGCAACGCAACGTGTTCTCGGGCATCAAGAGCGCGTACCCGAACCCTTCCGAACTGGAAGGTCGCCTGACCATGATGATCGCCAACCTGAAGCCGCGCAAAATGCGTTTCGGCCTATCGGAAGGCATGGTGATGGCAGCGGGCCCTGGCGGCGAAGAAATCTACTTGCTCAGCCCTGACAGCGGCGCAAAGCCGGGTCAGCGTATCAAGTAAGTTTGCACAACCTGGGTAGGACCGGACTTGTCCGGGAAAGCATCGGCTGGGCTGATGCCTTCGGGGACAAGTCTCCTCCTACAAGGTCAAGGTTTTGCGGCAGCGCCCAACGAAACGAACCGGTTTCTTGCCAGATACTGTCTACCCTTTAGAAAGGCTCTTCAGCCTGTTCGCACATCCGGCAAGCACATGACCGACTTCATCCTTATCTTCATCAGCGCCGCGCTGGTCAACAACTTCGTGTTACAGCAACCGATTGCTGTCGATCCAGTATTGGCCGCCTCCGTGCAGACGACCAATACCCGTGCTCGCGTGCATGCGCTGGGCATCGCCACACTCAGCCTGATGCTCGTAAGCAGTCTGGTTGGCCAAGGGATTTACCGGTACGTCTTGCTGCCCTGGGGCTTCAGGTTTTTGTCGCTGTTCGTATTCCTGCCTACCGTTGTGTTGCTGATCGGTCCAACGTTGCAGACCCTGGGCCGACTGTTTCCACGCCTGCCACTGGACGGCATGCATCGGCTGCTGATCGGCAACGCCGGTGTACTCGGCCTGATGGTACTGGGCACCGAGCCGGACAAAGGATGGATCCATACCGTCGCGTTAAGTCTGGGAGGCGGATTGGGATTCTGGCTGGTCTTGAGCCTGTTCGACGACCTGACCGGACGCCTGCGACAGCAACTCATTCCCACACCCTTTCAGGGGCTGCCCATCCAGCTGATTGGCGCGGGCCTGATGGGGCTGGCCTTTCTTGGCTTCAGCGGACTGGTCAAACCATGACTCTCATTCAACGCATCGACGCGCTGCTGCCGCAAACCCAATGTGGCAAATGCGGCCATCCGGGCTGCAAGCCCTATGCGCAGGGCATCGTCGACGGCGAAGCCATCAATAAATGCCCGCCGGGGGGCGAAGAAACCATCGAAGCCCTCGCACAACTGCTCAGAGTGCCGATTCTGGCGCTGGACGCCGAACGTGGCTTGGCCCCGCCGCAGGTTGCGTTCATCCGCGAGGCCGAATGCATCGGCTGCACCAAGTGCATTCAGGCCTGCCCGGTGGATGCAATTCTTGGCGCGGCAAAGATGATGCACACCGTCATCGTTGACGAATGCACGGGCTGCGATCTGTGTGTGGCGCCGTGCCCGGTGGATTGCATCGATATGCTTCCCCTGCCGCTCACGGGGGTAATCCCGATTGTCGGCGGTCTTGCGGTGACCGAGGGGCAAACCCGGGCCCGGACGCGCAAACGCAGTCACGCGCGCCATCGCTTCGAAGCCCGCAACGCTCGCCTGCGCCACGAAGAGCAACAGCGTCACGCGGAGCGGCTGGCCCGCGCGCAAAAGCCCGCATCGCCGCCAGACACCCTTGAGAGCCCGTTGCAGTCTGCAATCGAGCGTCTACGCACGCAAAAACTGGCAACAAACGAAGATGCGCTGAAAAAAGCGCGCAGTACCCTGGCCATGAGCCGGGCGCAGCTGAACAAATCCCTCAAGGCTTTCGGTCATCCGCCCATCGCCGAGCAGGCTGCGCAGTTGGTGGCGATGCAAAAAGAGTTCGAAGCCGCCGAGCAAGCGCTGGCGAGCCTGCAAGATCAGGCACCCGTGCTGGCACAAACGCCGCTAGCCCCGCGCGATGACAGCGGCCTGAAACGGGCCAAGATCCAATTGGCCATGGCCCGCGCCGCCTTCAACAAGGCCCTGTCAGCTCAAGCCCCTGCCGAGCAACTGGCGATCTTGCAAACAGCGCTTCACACAGCCGAGTTGGCGCTTGATTCGGCAATGCAGCCCTCTTCTGCCCTGATGGATACTCGTGCAAACGCCTGATAACACCATTCACCTGGAACAGGTGAATGAGCGCCTGCAAAAAACCATGCTGTGGGTGCTGATTGCGACGTTGCCGGGGGCATTGACCCTCTTCTGGTTCTTCGGCTGGGGCGTATTGATCACCTGGCTGATAGCGGCGGGTGCAGCGCTGCTGGTGGAAGCCGCCGTGCTCGCCCTGCGCGGGCAAGCGCTGCTGCCGACACTCAGTGATTACAGCGCCCTAGTCAGTGCAACCCTGCTGGCGCTGGCGCTGCCGCCCTATTCCCCTTGGTGGGTGACTGCACTGGCCAGCGGTTTTGCCCTGCTGTTTGGCAAGCATCTGTATGGCGGCATCGGCACTAACCCCTTCAATCCGGCGATGCTGGGCTATGCCTTCGTGCTTGTTTCGTTCCCCCAACAGATGAACCACTGGCCCGCGACGCACGGCCTGAGTCTGATGGGTGGCCTGCAGCACATATTCGGCTTCGACCTCAGCGGCCTGTCGAACCCGGATGCCTGGTCCCAGGCGACCGCACTCGACGTACTTCGCATCAACAAGAGTTTGACCGTCGACGAACTGTTCGCGCGCAGTCCGGCATTCGGCAGCCTGGGCGGGCGCGGCGTGGAATGGGTCAACCTCGCTTTCCTCGCCGGCGGGGCGCTGCTGCTGCAACGCCGGCTGATCAGTTGGCACGCGCCGGTTGGCATGCTCGGCAGCCTGTTCGTGATCAGCCTGCTGTGCTGGAACGGTTCCGGCTCGGACTCCAACGGTTCGCCGCTGTTTCACTGGCTCACCGGCGCGACGATGCTCGGTGCGTTTTTCATTGTCACCGAGCCGGTTTCCGGGCCGGACAACCCCAGGGCGCGCCTGCTCTTCGGCGTCGGCGTCGGCCTGATTGTCTATGTCATTCGCACCTGGGGCGCTTATCCGGACGGCGTGGCATTTGCGGTATTGCTGATGAACCTCGCCGTCCCGGCACTGGAGCGCCTGACCGCATTGCCAGCCACGCCCGGTGCACAGTCGTGAAGCCGCTCTCCAGACCTCTTGCCGGGCTACTGCTCGTTGTCGTCATATGCCTGGGCGTCGGCGTCACGCTGGTGCTTGAAAAAACCGCTGCGCCGGCCATCCAGGCGAGTCGGGATACGCTGCGCAACCAAGTGTTACTCGGCGTCATTCCTGCGCAAAGCTATGACAATCAACCGCTGCAACAGCCCTTGGCGTTGCCCGGTCGCCCGCCAGATTCCGCCGTACTCGAAGGTTTCCTGGCAACACTGGAAAGTCGCCCTGTTGCGATCATTTTTCACAGTCGCGGCCAAGGTTACGCAGGGCCGATGGAACTGCTGATTGGCGTATCGGTGGATGGCAGGCTCAGTGGCATCAAGGTGCTGAGCCACGCCGAAACAGTCGGTCTTGGCGGGCGGATAGTTTCCGAACCGCAGTGGCTCAATGGTTTTCTCGGCAAATCTTTGACCGACCCGGATGATGCAGGCTGGAAACTGAAACAGGACGGCGGGACCTTCGATCAAATCGCTGGCGCGACCCTCACGTCGCGCGGTGCCATCGACGCAATCCGCGAGACATTGCGCTACTTCGATACCGAGAAAACCCGCTTGCTGCCCAACCTGACAGGAGAACGGCCTTGAATCCCGGCAATCGCCCCGTTCTGTTCGTGCTGATGGGGCCCCTGAGCCTGGCGCCTTTGATCGGCGTTACTGACTCGCTGGTTAAAACCATGGGATTTCTTCTGGTGCTGGGATCGGTCGGGTTGCTGCACCTGGCTTTGGACAAGGTCGTCGCGCCGCTACTGCACTCAACAATCAGGTTGCTGGTCGGCGCCACAATTGCCGCCACCCTGGTCACTCTCGCCGGCCTGCTGTTGCAAGTGCACGCCCTTGAGTTGTATCAAGCGCTGGGCATTTACCTGCCGCTCATCGGGGTTCAGTGTCTGCTGTTATCGAATACCGAAACTGATCCGCACCGCAGCGCCCGGAGCTTTCTACGTCTGAGCGGTTTCTACGGCGCGACATTCATGTTGCTCGCAGCGGTTCGAGAGCTACTGGGTCAAGCCTCGTTGTTGAGCAATGCGCAATGGTTGTTTGGCAGCAGCGCATCGAGATGGCAGATTGACCTATTTTCGTCAGTGTCCGGCCTTCATCTTGCGATACTTGCTCCGGGAGGCTTTATCGTTCTGGGCCTCATGCTCGCAGTGGCAAACGCGCTAAAGCGGCGCGCCAAAGAAACCAGCATCTAACGAGGCACTGGCCTCCAGGGAAACACTCCGTACATGAATGCCGCGAAACGCCTGGAAATTTTCCGCCGACTTCACGAAGACAACCCGGACCCAAAAACCGAGCTGGCCTACACCTCGCCGTTCGAGCTGTTGATTTCGGTGATTTTGTCAGCACAGGCCACGGACGTGAGCGTCAACAAGGCCACGGCCCGCCTCTACCCGGTTGCCAACACACCGCAGGCGATATACGACCTGGGTGTTGAAGGGTTGTCCGAGTACATCAAGACTATCGGCCTCTACAACAGCAAAGCCAAAAACGTCATAGAAACCTGCCGAATGCTCGTGGAGCTGCACGGCGGCCAGGTGCCCGAAACCCGCGAAGCGCTGGAAGCCTTGCCGGGCGTGGGTCGCAAGACCGCCAATGTGGTGCTCAATACTGCATTCCGCCAGATCGCAATGGCAGTGGATACGCACATTTTTCGCGTCAGCAATCGAACCGGCATCGCACCCGGCAAGAATGTGGTCGAAGTCGAGAAGCAGTTGATGAAGTTCGTACCAAAAAATTATCTGCTGGACGCCCACCATTGGTTGATCCTGCATGGCCGCTATGTTTGCCAGGCACGCAAGCCCCGCTGCGGCAGTTGTCGAATCGAAGACCTGTGCGATTACAAATACAAAACGTCGGACGATTGAGCGATAGGGGTTTTAGCGCCTGATCGATTGAAAAAATCTTTTTTACCCGCCTTCGCTTTGTCGCTATAAGGTGCGCCATGAATGCCCCAAGCCTGGAGTCAACTTCATGAGCACTGACAAAGAGCAAATAGACGTAGACGACGACTTTGTTGCCGTCGAATCGGACGAGGCCGAGCCGACGCCCGTCGAGCAGGCGAAAACCAACCTGAGCAAACGTCGCACTATCGACAACCTGCTGGAAGAGCGACGACTGCAAAAGCAATTGGCGGATTACGACTTCGACCTTTAAGACCGAAGACGCAACGCGCCATGCATGGATCAGTACGCCCGCGCCGTCAAAGCCTCTCATGCCAGAGAGGCTAGAGGGCCTCAGACCAGACCGTTGCGCTGGGCCAACTCGATCAAGTCCACCAACGAGTGAGCGTTGAGCTTCATCAGCAAGCGAGTCTTGTAAGTACTGACGGTTTTATTGCTCAGAAACATACCGTCGGCTATCTCCTTATTGGTTTTCCCCCTGGCGAGCTGTTGCAAGACCATCATTTCCCGCCCGGAAAGACGATCAACCATATCGGCCTCACTGGCGTTACCCATGCTCGAGCGAACGGTGTGCAGCGCCTGGTTTGGAAAGTAGCTGTAACCTGACAACACCGCCTTGATAGCGCTCAGCAGCTCGGTCAGATCCTGCTGCTTGCACACGTAACCTGCCGCGCCCGCCTGCATGCAGCGCATGGAAAAATGCCCAGGCGCCTGCGAGGTCAGAATCAGCACCTTGAAGGGCAGCGTCATCGCCGACAAACGAGCGATGACTTCAAGCCCGTCCAGCTTGGGAATTCCAATGTCGAGAATCACGATGTCGGGCAAATGCTCGCGTGCCAACTGCAGGGCATCCACGCCGTTGTCCGTCTCCGCGATGACCTCATAGCCATGACGCTCCATCAGCATACGTACGGCAAGGCGAATGACGGGATGATCATCCACGATCAGCACTTTATTCATGGGCAGTCCATTTTTCGCTATTCGAATTTTCAGAGTCAGCACAATAGCCTAGTCGTTTAGTGCTTTGCATGGCGGTCACCCCTGAGGAGTAACAGCCAAAGACCATTCGTACACTTACAACAGAATAGTCCTACAAATTTCAGCCGCATTACGGCATTCCAGAAATTTTTCAAATTATATCCACCCTGACAATGGACGAATCGTTCATCCCGGCAAAGACCGGGATAGAGCGTTGCAACCCAAGGACAATCGTTACAGTCAAATCAAGCATTAGACCCGCTACCTCTTATGATTAATGAACCGGATGCCACGGAGCCGATGAACATTTCTCATTCAAACCACGGTTCACTCCTACGCATCCGGCGGACTTAAGATGACCCCAGGCTAGATAGCGCCTCGCCACTACTTCAGATCGATTTGCTGCGTTGGCCTATCAGGACGCTCGCAGGATCGAATGGCTGAATAAACGCACCAGCCCCATTCGGCCCCCAGGTTTAAACATCGCCGGATCGACCACGTCCCCTGCCTGAGGAAATTCCAATGCGCCTGCCTGCGGCCCGCGTATTCGTTATCTATTCATCATATGTGCTATCGATGAGGACGCCAGAGACCCGCGTCAGAAAATGTTGCACACATAATTACCTCAACCCTGCCTGTTGCCTCTGTTGAAAAACTACACATATTGCAGCGCTGTTTTTGTAAATATATATATTTCAGGAAAACTCCTACGAATATTTCGGACAAATCCTAATCAAAGGACGCGCATTGGCATCACCCGCCCATGACCGGTTATCACTCCGCAATTGTGTTTGGCTGCTATCAAAACGAAGCACGAAAGATGCATAACTATTTATTACCCAACTATCTATTTATCCGACGCTTCACAACGCTGCGCCTTCAGACGTTTTAAAAACGCTCATCCGACATACAGCTAATACTATATTGCCAGCTGACGCCATACTCCGCCATTTAAAGAGGAAATGTACTACAAAACTCACAGACGCCAAATAAAAGCATGTAAGACACGTAGCACCAGGACAAATCAATTCATGTAAAGCATCTATTTTTACTTGCAAATTCTATTACCAGTCGTTACTTTTTTAACAACCAACTCACTAATCTTAGCGTGAAGCATGCTGAATTAATTGAGCAACCACCTAAGAGGCAATGTCACTTTGACTACCTTTTATATGGTTTTTTATTGTATGGATCCCATTCAAAAACAACTGAAGGGACTCGAACAGTGCAGGCAAGGTCAATCAGACACTGCTCAACACTGACAGACCTGGGTCCGGCCTGTAGATTCATTTTGAATTGGCCATGTGTATAACCATGTTCAAAAAAGGATATACCATGAATAGCAAGACTACCCACCGCGCTCCCGATCAACGAAGTACCAGGGACCTTGCCGCCGCTGTCGAACGATTCGTCGCTCAAGGCGGGGTGATTGATGTCATAAAGGAAGGCAATGTATCGCCGCCGCGATCAACTCCGGCCTCCGACAACACCCCGGATGACGCGCAGGAGCGAAACAGTAAAATACATCTCCTCAAAGATCTGGTCGCCAAGGGTGCCGGGATGTCAGCGCTTCAATATTCACTGAGAATGAACAGGAAAGAAATAAAACAGCTGGCATTCGAACACGGTGTGAAAATAGCATTCAGTCGACCTATCAATGAAATCAAGCGGGAAGCATTACAGGACCCCATGGAGATAGATGACCTGGTCGCAGGTCACGCCATGCATTACTCCAGTCTGGGTTATACCGCAGTGGAGATCGCTCGCTTGCTTGATCTGACCGTGCGGCAGGTGTGGGACATCGGCAAGGCTTATCGCTTTGAGTTTCAGCAGCGGGGAGACGACGATACGCCCTGAGTCCTGCTCACACCAACCTATGGCCGGTACCTATCTGATCGCAATGACAGCCGACAACCCGTCAGTACCGGCCTGACACCCTGCACAACCTGCATCCCCGGCAAGCGCGCTCCTGCGTCGTCGAGCGGTCACCCGCCCTTGCATTCACCTGAACCAAAAGCGTCAACCTTCGATTTTTGCCCCCTTTTCGGATATTGCGAAAAGAAATTCAATCTGGTTAAACGTTCTTTATCGCCTGGTGGCGTTTGTCATCTACTCTATAAGGAACAACAAATGAAACGTTTAAACCGGATTGTAAATCCCATCAGCGTCATCGCGGTATTTGCAGCACTATCAGAAGCCTCAGCGACAACGGTACTACCTTACCTGGATGACGAAAACCGTCAGATATATATCTGGTTTTTGATCGCCTTCCCTTCAACGTTGGTCGTGTTCTTTTTCCTGACATTGAATTTCAACAATAAAGTGCTATACACGCCCACCGAACTGAAGAACTTTCACACCGAAGACGTAGCCCGCCCTGAAGCTACGACATCTAAAACCAGCACGTCGAATGAAGCAATGGCATTGAGCTTAAGCTTTAACAAAGAAGAATACCGCTGTAGGAAATCGTCATGCAGCCCGCCTCAGACGGATAAAAATCAACAGATTTAAGCGATTAATCTTGTAGGAATAAGACAGTTAAGCTGACAGCTTGATCCACGTGATAAAGGCGAAACAATTAAAACACTGCGCAATCAAGCACTTCAATCAGCTTGCCTTACGGGGCCGAACATCAAGTTTCGCAGGATCGGTAGGTTACATGTCAAAAAAGGAGCTAACGTTTAATGAAATCAACCAAGGACGAGACGTTTATGAAAACTGCTTTTACCTGACTCAACCAAGCCCAAGGACAGACGACGGAAACTATCATGTCAAAACTAAGAGATTACCGCGACGCAGAGCGTGCGCTGGACAAAAACCTGCAACGCCTTGAAGACCTCAAGAATAATCCTGAACTGATCAAGGAACTGGAATTCGAAAAAAGACTGATGACGCTGTTGAAGCGCTATAGCAAGAAAACGGAGGATTTGCTGGCGTTCGTCAAACCGGTGCTCGGGGCCAGCCTTCAAGCACAGGAGCAACGACGTTCCTACGCAAAGACCACAAGCAAAAACAACAGATAATCTGCACTTCGATACCAATAAGCCAGCCTGAGAATCCAATGACCCTCAGCAACGAATTCAAATGCAGCACCGGTTCAGGGTGCTGCATTTTTTACGTCAGGTCAGAACAGCTTTCTGCCCTTGTTGGCGGCGATACGCATGCGCAGGGCATTGAGCTTGATGAAGCCTGCAGCGTCCGCCTGGTCGTAAGCACCGGCGTCGTCTTCGAATGTCGCGATATTGGCATCGAACAACGACTCGTCCGACTTGCGACCGGTCACGATCACGTTGCCTTTATACAGCTTCAGACGCACGACACCGTTCACATGAGCCTGGGAAGCATCGATCATCTGTTGCAGCATCAGACGCTCAGGGCTCCACCAGTAACCGGTGTAGATCAGGCTGGCATACTTGGGCATCAGCTCGTCTTTCAAGTGAGCGACTTCGCGATCCAGGGTGATCGACTCGATGGCGCGGTGAGCGCGCAGCATGATGGTGCCGCCCGGCGTCTCGTAGCAGCCACGGGATTTCATGCCGACATAGCGGTTTTCAACGATGTCCAGACGACCAATGCCGTTTTCGCCGCCGATGCGGTTCAGGGTCGCCAGCACGGTCGCGGGCGTCATTTCAACGCCATCAAGCGCAACGATGTCGCCATTGCGATAGGTCAGCTCCAGGTAGGTCGCAACATTCGGTGCGTCCTCCGGGGACTTGGTCCAACGCCACATGTCTTCTTCGTGCTCGGTCCAGGTGTCTTCCAGAACCCCGCCTTCGTAAGAGATGTGCAGCAGGTTGGCGTCCATGGAGTACGGCGATTTCTTCTTGCCGTGACGTTCGATTGGAATCGAATGCTTCTCGGCGTAGTCCATCAGCTTTTCACGCGACAGCAAATCCCATTCACGCCAAGGGGCAATCACTTTGACGCCTGGCTTGAGCGCGTAAGCACCCAGTTCGAAGCGGACCTGATCGTTACCTTTACCCGTCGCGCCATGGGAAATGGCGTCAGCACCGGTTTCGTTGGCGATTTCAATCAGACGCTTGGCAATCAGCGGGCGAGCGATGGAAGTGCCCAGCAGGTACTCGCCTTCGTAGACGGTATTGGCACGGAACATCGGGAACACGAAATCACGCACGAACTCTTCGCGCAGGTCGTCGATGTAGATTTCTTTCACGCCCATGGCTTTAGCCTTGGCACGTGCGGGCTCGACTTCTTCGCCCTGACCCAGGTCAGCGGTAAAGGTCACCACTTCGCAGTTGTACGTATCTTGCAGCCACTTGAGGATTACCGAAGTATCCAGGCCACCGGAATACGCGAGAACTACCTTGTTTACGTCCGCCATGCCATCACTCCACCGGGTTGTACGGAAAACCCGGGATTCTACCGCTCATGGGCAGTGATTTACAGTGGCGCGACAGCTTCTGACGATGAAGCGACAGTTTATGTCGAGTGGGCGACGAATCTCGCTCGATCAGGAAGTGCTGGCTGCGCTGCCTGCTGAGGCAACGGGCGCGGGCTTCTCGTCGGGAGTCACCCGTTCAAGATGAATGTTCACCCGGCGGTTGCGTGCGCGGTTGGCGTTGTTGGTGTTCGGCGCGAGCGGGTAACGCTCGCCATGGAAGCGCAAGGTGATCTGCTCTTCGGGAACGCCCTGGGCCTTGAGGAAATCCATCACCGCCAATGCGCGACGTCGGGAAAGGTCACGATTGGTCAGGCGGTTGCCGCTGTTGTCGGAGTGTCCGTCGAGCTCGATGTGATTGACCGTCGGATCTGCCTTCAGATAAGCCACCACTGTTTGCAGCTGCGACTTGGCACGGCTGTCGAGTTCGATACCGCCGCCGGGGAAGCCGACCTCGGCCTGCTTGACCTGGTCGAAGTTCATCGGCAAGAGTTTGGTGACACACAGCTGGTACTCGCCGAAGGCTTTGTTGAACTTGACCGGCAGCAGGCGCACTTCCATGGTTCCGCCGCCGTCACGGGAATAGTGCCGGATAACCGGGCTGCGGCCGTCCATCAAGCCATTGATCAGCCGCCCGGCCTGCACCTGAGAGCTGTTGAAGGGAAATCCGCCATTGCTGACCCGGACCGAGCCCAGATTGATATCGCCGCGCCCCGGCTGCCAAGGTGCAGCAGCGGCCAGCAGGGTTGCGGAGCCTGGGCCCATCATTGCCCCCGAAGCCTTGATGCGAAAGATCGCCTGCTCACCCGCCCGGCGCACGAACTCGCCCGCACCGAAATCGGTGATGGGTTGGCTCAGACGACATTCGAACTGATCGCCTTCGACCTTCCACTCGATACTTTCCAGACGCGTCTGGAAAGTAATAGCCATCGCCGGCAGGCTGGCGAAAAGGCTGAGCAAGGCTAAATATCGCTGGCGCACGGGAGGCTCCACAAAAAAATACGGCGTTACCAAAAAATGGCTTCCTACAACTGGCTATCGGTAACTTCCTACAAAACTTGATAGCGAGTGCCTGAGAGAGTCTTTTCCGGTAGCATTCCCAGCGAGTTTGACCCGCCTGGAATCCCCAATGTCTGACCGCCTGACCCTCCTGCGTCCCGACGACTGGCACATTCACCTCCGCGATGGAGCTGTTTTGCCTCACACCGTTGCTGACGTAGCGCGTACTTTTGGCCGCGCAATCATCATGCCGAACCTCGTGCCACCCGTACGCAATGCACAGGAGGCTGACGCTTATCGCCAGCGCATCCTGGCGGCACGTCCGGCCGGAAGTCGTTTCGAGCCTCTGATGGTGCTCTACCTCACCGACCTGACCCAGCCGGAAGATATCCGCACGGCCAAGGCGTGTGGCTTTGTTCACGCGGCCAAGCTGTATCCGGCCGGCGCGACTACCAATTCCGATTCCGGCGTGACCAGCATCGACAAGATTTTCCCCGCGCTGGAGGCCATGGCCGAGGTCGGCATGCCGTTGCTGGTGCATGGCGAAGTGACCCGGGGCGAGATCGACGTGTTCGACCGCGAGAAGATGTTCATCGATGAACAGCTGACCCGCGTCGTCGAGCGCTTCCCGACGCTCAAAGTGGTGTTCGAGCACATCACCACGGCCGAGGCCGTGCAGTTCGTCAATCAGGCTTCGGCGAATGTCGGCGCGACGATCACCGCCCATCACTTGCTCTACAACCGCAACCACATGCTGGTTGGCGGCATCCGTCCGCACTTCTATTGCCTGCCGATTCTCAAGCGCAATACGCACCAGAGCGCTTTGCTGGATGCCGCAACGAGCGGCAGCACGAAGTTTTTCCTGGGCACCGACTCGGCGCCTCATGCCCAGCATGCCAAGGAAGCCGCCTGCGGTTGCGCCGGTTGCTACACCGCCTACGCAGCGATCGAGATGTACGCCGAAGCGTTCGAGCAGCGCAATGCCCTGGACAAACTGGAGGGTTTTGCCAGCCTCCACGGCCCGGCCTTTTATGGCCTGCCGGTTCACCAAGACACCATAACGCTGGTCCGTGAAGAATGGACCGCGCCCACCAGTCTGCCGTTTGGCGAGCTGTCCGTAATACCCCTGCGTGCCGGTGAAAAACTGCGCTGGCGCCTGCTGGAGACACACACGTGAGTGAAGATCATTTCGACGACGAACAGGAAGGTCACGGCGGAGGCGGCTCGCGTCATCCGATGGCTGCCCGTTTCCGTGGCTATCTGCCTGTCGTCATCGACGTTGAAACCGGTGGTTTCAACTGCGCCACCGATGCCCTGCTGGAAATTGCAGCGGTCACCATCGGTATGGACGAGAAGGGCTTCGTCTTCCCGGAGCACACCTACTTCTTTCGGGTCGAGCCTTTTGTGGGCGCGAACATTGAAGCGGCAGCACTGGAATTCACTGGAATTAAACTCGACCATCCGCTGCGCATGGCCGTCAGCGAAGAAACCGCACTGACCGACATTTTCCGTGGGGTCCGCAAGGCACTCAAGGCCAATGGCTGCAAGCGCGCGGTATTGGTCGGACACAACGCCAGCTTTGACCTGGGCTTCCTCAACGCCGCTGTAGCGCGGCTGGACATGAAGCGCAATCCGTTTCACCCGTTCTCCAGTTTTGATACCGCGACACTGGCCGGGCTCGCCTACGGCCAGACCGTGCTCGCCAAAGCCTGCTCGGCGGCGGGTATCGACTTCGATGGCCGCGAGGCGCACTCGGCTCGTTACGACACCGAGAAGACCGCTGACTTGTTCTGCGGCATCGTCAATCGCTGGAAACAGATGGGCGGCTGGGAAGACTTCAACGACTGAGTCGTTATTTGCCTGAAAGAAACCGGCCCTCAACAGGCCGGTTTTTTTTCGCCGCGAAATAGCCTTAAGGTCATTTCGCGCTAAGCCTATTCCCTGATTTACCATTCATCGACACTGCGCGAAAGCCTCTCAAAGAGTTTTGACAAGCATTCTCATTAACATTAGTATCCTCCGCATCGAGCAATGAACAGCGACGGTTCTCACTTATGTATGTCTGCCTCTGCCAAGGTGTTACTGACGGTCAAATCCGGGATGCAATTCTGGAAGGCTGCTGCAGTTATCGCGATGTCCGCCAAACTCTGGGCGTAGCCAGCCAATGTGGGAAATGCGCGTGTCTCGCCAAGGAAGTTGTGCGCAATACGCTGACCGAACTGCAAATCAGCAAGCCCTCGCTGGCGTATCCCGCAGAATTTTCAGTCGCCTGACTAAACGAATTTAAAGAACCGGACCCAGTGTCCGGTTTTTTTATGCCTGTAATTCAAGCGCTTAGGACCAAGATGCGGAACACAAACATTCTTATTACTATTTATTTTCACTTAATATTCAATAACTTAGGTTTGACAGAGCTATAACTGCGGCTCAAACTTGCCTTTTATAGACACAAGCCATTGGCGGGACCTCGAACATGAAAGGCGACATTACAGTCATCCAGCATCTCAACAGGATCCTCGGAAACGAGCTGGTCGCGATCAATCAATACTTCCTGCATGCCCGTATGTATGAAGATTGGGGTCTGAAAAAGCTGGGTGCGCACGAGTATCACGAATCCATCGACGAGATGAAGCACGCTGACAAGCTGATCAAGCGCATCCTGTTCCTTGAAGGCCTGCCTAATCTGCAAGAGCTGGGCAAGATCCTGATCGGTGAACACACCAAGGAAATGCTTGAGTGCGATCTGAAGATCGAGCAAAAAGGCCTGGCCGACCTCAAGGCTGCGATTGCGCACTTTGAAGTGGTGGGTGACTTTGGCAGCCGCGAACTGCTGGAAGATATCCTCGAATCCGAGGAAGAGCATATCGACTGGCTCGAAACCCAGTTGGGCCTGATCGACAAGGTAGGGATTGAAAACTACCTGCAGTCGCAAATGGGCGACTGAACAGTCTGATCGACCGATACGAAAAAGCCCCGCTTCTCTGATGAAAGCGGGGCTTTTTTATTGGCTACCCAATCTGGAATGCGATCAACAGTGTAGGAGCGGATTTATCCGCGAGGCTAAGGTGCTGGCAACGTGAATTTGCGCCACGTGCGCCATCCTCTTCGCGAGCAAGCTCGCTCCCACAATTCGCTCCAGGTAGCGCAGCCCGCAATCAAGCTTCGGTCTTGTTGGCCGCAGCTTTGACAGTTGCTTCTTTGATCATTGTTTGCAGCGAGCCATCAGCTGCCATCTCGGTGATGATGTCGCTACCGCCAACCAGTTCGCCTGCTACCCACAGCTGCGGGAAAGTCGGCCAGTTGGCGTACTTTGGCAGGTTGGCGCGGATTTCCGGGTTTTGCAGGATATCGACATAAGCGAATTTTTCGCCACATGCCATCACTGCCTGAGTTGCCTTCGCCGAAAAGCCACACTGTGGGGCATTCGGAGAGCCTTTCATGTAAAGCAGGATCGTGTTGTTGGCAATCTGCTCTTTAATCGTTTCGATAATATCCATGGAGCACCTCGGCTTAACTTTTCCGACTCAGTTGTCGACACGGTGGCGCATTGTAACGGAATCCCGAGCAGGACGCTCAGCCTTCCCTGCCTTCAGGCAGCTGCGACCTGCACACAAACCCCGTTCAACACTGCATTGCCGGACAGGCTGTCGAGTTGCCGCTCGTCAGTCAAGTCGTTGGCGCTGACGCCGGGCTGGCTTTGGGCGATGCCCATCTGAACGCCAGGCCGCGCATGCCCCCAACCATGAGGCAGGCTGACCACGCCGGGCATCATGTCGAGACTGGCCAGCACCTGCACTTCAATGACACCCACCCGGGAGCTGACCCGCACTTGCTGACCATCGCTCAGCCCGCGACTGGCCAGATCATCCGGATGCATGAACAGCTGATGACGCGGCTTGCCCTTCACCAGCCGGTGGTAGTTGTGCATCCAGGAGTTGTTGCTGCGCACATGGCGGCGACCGATCAGCAACAATTCGCCGACGGCTGGCGTGCTGGCAGCGGCGAAACGCGCAAGATCAGCCATGATCACCTCCGGTGCGGCCTGAACACGCCCATTCGCAGTCTTCAAGCGTGGCGCCAGGTTGGGCTTCAGCGCGCCAAGATCCAGGCCATGTGGATGATCAAGCAGACGATCCAGGGACAGCGAATATTCCGACGCCTCGCCGTACAAGCCGCCACGCAAACCCCGATCAATCATTTGTGCCGGAGCCATGGTCGGCTTCAATTCCCGTCCGGCCCTGGCAGCAAAAGCCCTGGCCAGTCCGACAAAGATCTCCCAGTCGTGCAAGGCGCCTGCTGGCTTTTCGAGAATCGCCCGATTGAAACGGGTCACGTTGCGCACGGCAAACATGTTGAACGTCGTGTCGTAATGATCGTTTTCCAGCGCGGACGTAGACGGAAGAATCAGATCGGCGTGGCGCGTGGTTTCGTTGATGTACAGATCAATGCTGAGCATGAATTCGAGCCCGTCGAGGGCCTGATCCAGCTGTCGGCCATTGGGCGTCGACAACACCGGATTGCCCGCCACGGTGATCAACGCTTTAACCTGCCCTTCCCCCGTGGTAAGAATTTCTTCAGCCAACGCCGATACCGGCAACTCGCCAGCGTATTCCGGGAGCCCGGAAACCCGGCTCTGCCACTGATTGAAATGCCCGCCAGACGTCGTGCTGACCAGATCCACAGCCGGCTCGGTGCACAAGGCGCCGCCCGTTCGATCAAGGTTGCCGCTGACCAGATTGATCAACTGCACCAGCCAGTGACACAAAGTGCCGAACACTTGCGTAGAGATGCCCATGCGCCCGTAACACACGGCTTTGTCGGCTGCGGCGAAATCCCGCGCCAGTTGCCGGATCTGCCAGGCTGGAACACCACAACGCGGGCTCATCGCTTCGGCGGTCATCGCAGCAATCGCGTTGCGCACCTCCTCGATACCATCGACAGGCAAATGACCGGCGCGGGTCAGGCCTTCTTCGAACAGCGTATTGAGGAGTCCAAACAGCAGCGCCGCGTCGCCACCCGGACGAACAAACACATGTTGATCGGCAATCGCCGCCGTTTCGCTGCGCCGTGGATCGACCACGACCACTTTGCCGCCGCGAGCCTGAATCGCTTTCAGCCGCTTTTCCACATCCGGAACGGTCATGATGCTGCCGTTGGAGGCCAGCGGATTGCCGCCCAGAATCAGCATGAAATCGGTGTGATCAATGTCGGGGATCGGCAGCAGCAAGCCGTGGCCATACATCAGGAAACTGGTGAGGTGATGCGGCAGCTGATCCACGGAAGTCGCGGAAAAGCGGTTGCGGGTCTTGAGCAGTCCGAGAAAATAATTGCTGTGCGTCATCAACCCATAGTTATGCACGCTGGGATTGCCCTGATACACCGCCACCGCGTTCTGCCCGTGACGCTGCTGAATGGACAACAGACGTTCGGCCACCAGCTCGAACGCAGCGTTCCAGCCAATTGGCTGCCATTGATCGCCAATACGCTGCATCGGCTGACGCAATCGATCCGGGTCATTCTGGATATCCTGCAATGCCACCGCTTTGGGGCAGATATGTCCGCGGCTGAATGTGTCCAGCGCGTCACCCTTGATCGAGGTGATCTGCGTTCCGGATTCTGTGGTCGAAGTGGTTTCGATGGTAAGGCCGCAAATGGCTTCACACAGGTGACAGGCACGGTGGTGGAGGGTCTTGGTCATCGCCAGCCTCATGTTTTTGTCGTTGCGATCTGGAGTGATCGAGCAGACGAAACTATGGAGCGTGGCAGGTGACTTCGCCAGAGTCGTTCATCACGTGAATCGGCGTGCATCAGGCGCGCCGATGGGAGGGAGGATCAGCCGCCGATGGGCGTGATCTTGCGTTGCAGCTGGATTTCGTGGACGGTTTCGATCTGTTCCTGGGCCACATGAACGCCGGTCAGTTCACCGATCAGGCGCCAGTGTTCATCCAGACCGGAACTGATAGTCGCCATGCGGTCGATCATGCGACGACCGGCAGAGCGGGTCACTTCGTCTTCGCTGCGCAGCAGCTCGAATGACATTGACGTCATCGAAGCAGTGAGATGTGTGAGGGTGCGGGCCGTGAGACCGAGCAATTCCGTCAATTGTTGTTCTTTTGAATCCATTCCCCGAGCCTCTTGATTGCGCGCCAGCCATTTATAACTCAGGACGGCTTTTTATGAAACGTAATGAAACGGCCGACGTGTCAGCCACGTGAAGCAGGTCGCATATGCTGCGCATAACAACACCGGGGTCGGCAGCAATTGCATTGGCTCGTGAGGTCGGTGTACAAATGTTCTTCACTGCTTCCAGCAGGGTCAAATTCTCGTCAGGATGGAAAGAGTCTAGCTGACGCCGACCATCCTGCAACGGGCGCCGATGGGCCCGAGCATGTTTCCAGACATTGCCAACGGCTTATAAATCAATGCCGCTATTGGTAACAGGCGACATTTTTTTATACCATCGCGCCTTTCCTATTCGCCGCCTCGTGCGGCCTTCGCCGTAGATCTCGCCCGTTTTCCCGATAAAACCCGGCTTTGAGCATCTGCGGTCTGTTGCAAAAAGGTAGTTAATGATGAACGCCAGGCACTTTCTCTCGATGATGGACTACCAGCCAGAAGAGCTCGTGCGCCTGATTCGACGCGGCGTGGAGCTCAAGGAGCTGCGTAATCGCAGCGTGCTGTACGAGCCACTGAAGAGCCGGGTGCTGGGGATGGTTTTCGAAAAATCCTCGACTCGTACCCGTGTTTCCTTCGAAGCCGGCATGATCCAGTTGGGCGGCCAGGCGATCTTTTTGTCGCCTCGTGACACTCAATTGGGCCGTGGCGAGCCGATTGGCGACGCCGCCCGAGTGCTTTCGAGCATGCTCGACGTGGTGATGATCCGTACGTTTGCCCACAGCAATCTGCTGGAATTCGCGGCCAACTCCTGCGTACCGGTCATTAACGGTTTGTCTGATGATTTGCACCCCTGCCAGTTGCTGGCCGACATGCAGACCTTTCTGGAGCATCGCGGCTCGATCAAAGGCAAGACCGTTGCCTGGATCGGCGACGGCAACAACATGTGCAACAGCTATATAGAAGCCGCGATTCAGTTCGACTTCCAGCTGCGCATTGCCTGCCCTGCCGGCTACGAACCCAATGCTGAATTCCTCGCCCTGGCCGGCGAGCGGGTAACAGTGGTGCGCGACCCACGTGAAGCCGTCGCTGGGGCGCATCTGGTCAGCACTGACGTCTGGACCTCCATGGGCCAGGAAGAAGAAACCGCCAAGCGCATCGCACAGTTCCGTCCATTCCAGGTGACCCGCGAACTGCTGGATCTGGCTGCCGACGACGTGCTGTTCATGCATTGTTTGCCCGCACACCGAGGCGAAGAAATCAGCGCCGATTTGCTCGACGATCCGCGCGCCGTGGCGTGGGATCAGGCGGAAAATCGCCTGCACGCGCAGAAAGCCTTGCTCGAATTTCTTGTCGCACCGTCCTGCCAGCCAGAATGAGTCAGCCGCTTCTGCTGAATCTGCGCAATCTGGCATGCGGCTATCAGGATCAACGGGTGGTGCAGAATCTCAATCTGCACCTGAACGCCGGGGATATCGGCTGCCTGCTGGGTTCTTCCGGCTGCGGCAAGACCACGACCCTGCGCGCCATTGCCGGCTTTGAGCCTGTACATGAAGGGGAAATCACCCTGGCTGGCGAAGTCATTTCCCGACCGGGGTTTACCCTCGCGCCGGAGAAGCGCCGCATTGGCATGGTCTTCCAGGATTACGCGTTGTTTCCGCACCTGAGCGTCGCCGAAAACATCGCGTTCGGTATTCGCAAGCATCCGCGCCTCAAGCAGGTGACCGAAGAATTACTTGAGTTGGTCAACCTGCGCGCGCTGGGCAAGCGTCATCCCCATGAATTGTCCGGCGGCCAGCAACAACGCGTCGCCCTGGCGCGTGCGCTGGCGCCCGAGCCGCAGTTGTTATTGCTCGATGAACCCTTCTCCAACCTGGATGGGGAATTGCGCCGTCGGCTGAGCCATGAAGTTCGCGACATTCTCAAAGCGCGGGGCACCAGTGCGATTCTGGTCACGCACGATCAGGAAGAAGCCTTCGCGGTCAGCGATCATGTCGGGGTTTTCAAGGAAGGTCGTCTTGAGCAGTGGGATACACCCTACAACCTGTATCACGAACCGCTGACGCCTTTCGTTGCCAGCTTCATTGGCCAGGGCTACTTCATTCGTGGCCTGATGGTCGATCCGCAATCGGTGCAAACCGAGCTGGGCGTGCTGCAAGGCAACCGTGCCTACGCGGCAATCAAAGGCAGCGCCGTCGATGTATTGCTGCGCCCGGACGATATCGTTTATGACCGGGACAGTGCGCTCAAGGCACGGGTGACCAGCAAGACCTTCCAGGGCGCATCAACGCTCTACCGCTTGCAGCTTTCCACGGGCAGCCAGCTGGAGGCGATTTTCCCGAGTCACGCCGATTACGTTGCCGGTGAAGAAGTCGGCATTCGCGTCGCGGCAGAACACCTGGTGGTGTTTCCGGCGGCGGGGAGTGTTCCGACTCATAGTCCGGTGTAGCAGTGCTTCGAACCCGTTGGAGGCTTGCCCGCGAAGAGCGATGACGCGGTGGGGCTGATACACCGAAGTGCCTGATTCGCGGGCAAGCCTCGCTCCAACGATCAACCGCGCCCAACCGGCGCAAAAATCGCCTTGGTCTGTTCCGCCAGCACCGCTGGCGCCAGTTCAACCTCGAGCCCGCGCCGCCCGGCGCTGACGTAAATCGTTGCGAACGCCTCGGCGCTCTGGTCAATAAAGGTGCGCAACCGCTTCTTCTGGCCCAACGGGCTGATGCCGCCCAGCAAGTAACCGGTGGAACGCTGAGCGGCGGCTGGATCAGCCATTTCCGTTTTCTTGGCTCCCGCCGCATGAGCCAGCGCCTTGAGGTCCAGCGTGCCGACCACTGGAACCACCGCCACCAGCAGCTCGCCTTTTTCCGTGCTCGCCAGCAGCGTCTTGAACACCTGCTGCGGATTCAGCCCGAGTTTTTCTGCGGCCTCCAGGCCATACGAGGCCGCTTTCGGGTCATGTTCATAACTGTGGATACGATGTTCGGCGCGAACTTTTTTCAGCAGATCCAGTGCGGGGGTCATGCAGCGCTCCAGGGTGGCGGGCAGATGATTCAGGCCGCTACTTTAAGCGATTCGCTGTCAGTGCGTCTTGATCAGCGCCTATATACGGGGTGATGAATGCTCAAGGACGCCCGATACAGGACAAATCGTAACCCGTTCAAGCGCCTTGGTCACAATGTGGCCGATGGTTCACATCCGACCTTTGACAGTATTCATTCTTGTCTATATTTTTTCGTTTACGAATATCATCGGAACTATATTTCTAGTCACGGTCGAATCTCGGTCGGCGATGGGGTTTCGCCGACACGATGAAAAAGATAGCACCGGTGAATTGCACACGGCGCTGCAAAAAAACAAAAAATGAGGTCCTTCATGACAATCGCTCTACAACAACCGACGCTGAAAGGCCAATGCGTAGCCGAATTTCTGGGCACCGCCTTGATGATTTTCTTCGGCACAGGATGTGTTGCGGCGCTCAAGGTCGCGGGTGCCACGTTTGGCTTATGGGAAATCAGCATCATCTGGGGCCTGGCGGTCAGCATGGCGATCTATTTCAGCGCCGGGGTTTCCGGCGCTCACCTCAATCCGGCGGTCAGCATCGCGCTGAGTCTCTTTGCCGGTTTTGAAAAGCGCAAACTACCGTTTTATATCGCAGCACAAGTGGCTGGAGCCTTTTGTGGTGCCGGCCTGGTGTATCTGCTGTACGTGAGCCTTTTCTTCGAATTCGAACAAACGCACCACATGGTGCGCGGCACGCTTGAAAGCCTTGAGTTGGCCTCGGCCTTCACCACCTACCCTAATCCGGCGATTTCAATCGGCCAGGCGGCATTGGTGGAATTTGTGATTACCGCGATTCTGATGGCGGTGATCATGTCGCTGACTGACGACAACAACGGCCTGCCACGCGGTGCCCTGGCCCCGCTGTTGATTGGTTTGCTGGTTGCCCTGATTGGCGCCTCCACCGCCCCACTGACCGGTTTTGCCATGAATCCGGCACGGGATTTCGGCCCTAAGCTAATGACGTTCATTGCCGGCTGGGGTGAAATGGCTTTTACCGGCGGACGTGATATTCCCTATTTCCTGGTTCCGATTTTTGCACCAATTCTTGGTGCCTGCCTCGGCGCTGCGAGCTATCGTGCGTTGATCGCGCGCTATCTGCCCAACGCCACCCCTGCGAGTGCCCCACCCGTTGTAAAGAACGATGCTGATGTTGCTGCCGTGAAGGCCCGCGCGTGAGCTTGAACCTCACCCGCGCTCTTGAAACTCACCCATTATTGCAAGGCAATCGACATGACTGACTCACAGAACAAGAATTACATCATTGCGCTTGACCAGGGCACGACCAGCTCACGGGCGATCATCTTCGACCGCGACGCCAATGTGGTGAGCACCGCCCAGAGCGAATTCGTCCAGCACTACCCGCAAGCGGGCTGGGTCGAACACGATCCCATGGAAATCTTCGCCACCCAGACGGCCTGCATGACCAAGGCGCTGGCCCAGGCAGATTTGCATCACAACCAGATCGCCGCCATCGGCATTACCAATCAGCGTGAAACCACGGTGATCTGGGAGAAGGAAACCGGCCGGCCGATCTACAACGCCATCGTCTGGCAGTGTCGCCGCAGCACCGAAATCTGCCAGCAGCTCAAGCGTGATGGCCTGGAAGATTACATCCGGGATACCACCGGCCTGGTCATCGATCCGTACTTCTCCGGCTCCAAGATCAAGTGGATTCTGGACAACGTCGAAGGCAGCCGCGAACGCGCGCGCAACGGCGAGCTGATGTTCGGCACCATCGATAGCTGGCTGATCTGGAAGTTTACCGGCGGCAAGGTTCATGTCACCGATTACACCAACGCCTCGCGGACCATGCTGTTCAACATTCACAAGCTGGAATGGGACCAGCGCATGCTGGACGTGCTGGATATCCCGCGGGAAATGCTCCCGCAAGTGAAGTCCTCGTCGGAAGTCTACGGCCACAGCAAAAGCGGCATTCCAATCGCCGGCATCGCGGGCGATCAGCAAGCGGCGCTGTTCGGCCAGATGTGCGTCGAGCCAGGCCAGGCCAAGAACACCTACGGCACCGGCTGTTTCCTGCTGATGAACACCGGCAAGAAAGCAGTCAAATCTGCCCACGGCATGCTGACCACCATCGGTTGCGGCCCGCGTGGCGAAGTCGCTTATGCGCTGGAAGGCGCAGTGTTCAACGGCGGTTCTACCGTGCAGTGGCTGCGTGACGAACTGAAGATCATCACCGATGCGGTGGATACCGAGTACTTCGCCACCAAGGTCAAGGACAGCAACGGCGTTTATCTGGTCCCGGCTTTCACCGGACTGGGCGCGCCGTACTGGGACCCGTATGCCCGTGGCGCATTGTTCGGCCTGACCCGAGGCGTGAAAGTCGACCACATCATTCGTGCTGCGCTGGAATCCATTGCCTATCAGACCCGCGACGTACTCGACGCCATGCAACAGGATTCCGGCGAACGCCTGAAATCCCTGCGTGTCGACGGCGGCGCCGTGGCCAACAACTTCCTCATGCAGTTCCAGGCCGACATCCTCGGCACCCACGTGGAACGCCCGAAAATGCGCGAAACCACGGCCCTGGGCGCAGCGTTCCTGGCCGGCCTGGCCATCGGTTTCTGGAGCAGTCTGGACGAGTTGCGCAACAAGGCAGTGATCGAGCGCGAGTTCGAACCACAGTGTGAGCCTGCGCAGCGCGAGAAACTCTACGCAGGCTGGCAGAAAGCCGTGGCGCGCACCCGTGACTGGGAACCGCACGAAAACCAAGAGTAAGCAGCGCCTGAGCGAGGGGCAGTATTGAGTTACATGAGTTTCCGGCTGACAGGCAGCCTGTGCCTGCGGCATCATGGGCCGCATTTGGCAGCCTGAAAGGACACTCAACAATAATGAATCTGCCCCCCCGTCAGCAGCAGATCCTCGAACTGGTCCGTGAGCGCGGCTATGTCAGCATCGAGGAAATGGCCACGCTGTTCGTCGTGACCCCGCAAACCATCCGCCGCGATATCAATCAGCTGGCGGAAATGAACCTGTTGCGCCGCTACCACGGCGGCGCGGCCTATGATTCGAGCATTGAAAACACCGCCTACGCCATGCGTGCGGACCAGATGCGCGATGAGAAACAGCGAATTGCCGAGGCCATCGCCGCGCAAATCCCCGATCACGCCTCGCTGTTCATCAATATCGGGACCACCACCGAGTCCATCGCCCGCGCCCTGCTCAATCACAACAACCTGAAAATCATCACCAACAATCTGCATGTGGCGTCGATTCTGAGTGCCAAGGATGATTTCGAGGTATTGCTGGCGGGCGGCAACGTGCGCCGTGACGGCGGTGTCGTGGGCCAGGCCAGTGTCGATTTCATCAATCAGTTCAAGGTCGACTTTGCCCTGGTAGGCATCAGTGGTATCGACGAAGACGGCAGCCTGCTGGATTTCGATTATCAGGAAGTCCGGGTTTCCCAGGCGATCATCGCCAATGCCCGGCAAGTCCTGCTGGCGGCGGATTCGAGCAAATTCGGCCGCAACGCCATGGTGCGCCTCGGACCTATCAGTTTGATCGATTGTCTGGTGACCGATCAGGCCCCGGTGCCGGCGCTGATGCAATTGCTGACGCAGAACAAGATCCGGCTGGAAGTGGTTTAAAGCCCCGCATAGATCTCGTAATTGGATGGACTCGCCCAAGCCGAGGCGTCTGTAGCGCCACGGTGGCATTCTTAAGAAGCCAACGACAGCGAGGGCGAGTCCATGAAAAAGCATACGACCAAAAGTAACTCCCTGTCTTCAGCCGATGTGTCGGCTTGTTCGACAGTGGCTGTAGGACCGGCTTTAGCCGGGAGGACCGCATCCCTGACGATGCACATGTGTCGGCCATACTGGCCTCCTCCCGGCTAAAGCCGGCCCTGCGACCCCTCTCGACTCCATGTTCACTTTTGTTCCATTCCCCACTTCCAATCAGTATTTTCAATGAATACCGACTGGAAGAGCTTTCATTATTGAGCTATGATTTTCGGAAATGAACATAAATGTTCGAATCTGTTGTTCGAACAAATATCAGGAGGCCATCCGATGCCCCATTCCGTCTTGCCTGTACCGCCCCTCTCCGAGGTCTACGACATCGCCGTCATTGGTGGTGGTATCAATGGTGTCGGAATTGCCGCAGATGCTTCCGGTCGCGGTCTTTCTGTGTTCCTTTGTGAAAAGGATGACCTTGCCAGTCACACCTCTTCTGCCAGCAGCAAGCTGATCCACGGCGGGCTGCGCTATCTCGAACATTACGAATTCCGTCTGGTGCGCGAAGCCTTGGCCGAGCGTGAAGTGCTGTTGGCCAAGGCACCGCACATCGTCAAGCCGATGCGCTTCGTGCTGCCCCATCGCCCACATCTGCGCCCAGCGTGGATGATTCGTGCCGGTTTGTTTCTGTATGACCATTTGGGCAAGCGCGAGAAGCTGCCCGGTTCACGCAGCCTGCGTTTCGGCAGCGACAGCCCGCTGAAAGCCACTATCACCCGTGGTTTTGAATATTCCGATTGCTGGGTCGATGACGCCCGCCTCGTGGTACTCAATGCGATGGCTGCGCGGGAACATGGCGCGCATATCCACACCCAGACCCGTTGCCTGAATGCCCGGCGCAGCAATGGCCTGTGGCATCTGCACATGGAACGCGCCGACGGCACGCTGTTTTCGATTCGCGCCAAGGCGCTGGTCAACGCGGCGGGCCCGTGGGTTGCCAAGTTCATTCGCGATGATCTGAAGCTGACATCGCCGTACGGCATTCGTCTGATTCAGGGCAGTCACTTGATCGTGCCGAAGCTGTACGAAGGCGAAAACGCGTTCATCCTGCAAAACGAAGATCAGCGCATTGTGTTTGCGATTCCGTATCTGGAACGCTTCACGATCATCGGCACCACAGACCGCGAATATCAAGGCGATCCGAGCAAGGTGGAAATCACCGACGGCGAAATGGACTACATGCTCAAAGTGGCCAATGACCACTTCAAGAAGCAGCTGAGCCGGGACGATGTGCTCAACACTTATTCAGGCGTGCGTCCGCTGTGCAACGACGAATCGGACAATCCGTCAGCCATTACCCGGGACTACACGCTGTCACTGTCCGGAGGCGCCGATGAAGCACCGATTCTGTCGGTGTTCGGCGGCAAGTTGACGACCTATCGCAAGCTTGCGGAATCGGCGTTGGCGCAGCTCGCACCGTTCTTCAAGGACATGAAGCCAAGCTGGACCGCCAAAGCCAGCCTGCCCGGCGGCGAAGACATGAGCACGCCAGCCGTGTTGAGCGCCGAACTGACTCAGCGCTGCACCTGGTTGCCAGCAGACATCGCCCAACGCTGGGCGCGCACCTACGGCAGCCGCAGCTGGCGCTTGCTGGAAGGCGTACAAAGCCTTGCCGACATGGGCGACAACCTTGGCGCCGGCCTGTACACCCGTGAAGTCGATTACCTGTGCAGCACCGAATGGGCGACCACCGCTGAAGACGTTTTGTGGCGTCGCAGCAAACTGGGCCTGTTCATGACCGCTGAAGAGCGTGCTGGCGTCCAGCAATACCTGGATGTTGTGGCACGTAGAAAAGGCGCTATCGAAGCGGCTTGAAATATGAATCCGCAGGACCGGCTTCAGCCGGAAGCGCAAGAGCTCTGACACCGGAGCTGCTGCCCATGGACAGGCCTCCTCCCGGCTGAAGCCAGTCCTACGGATACATTTGGTTCGATGGTTATATCATTCGGTTTTCCGAACGTGCCCACCTCCATAGTTCGGCTTCCCGGACGCTTCAAGCCCCCGCCCCGCCCCCGATAAAACTTTAAATCCTTTTAAAACAATGAGTTAACCTTGCGCTCCGTGCTTGGCACGGCTCCTGCTCTACACTACTTGTCGATCGCTTCGACAGTAACGTGTGCCCCTGTCGGCCGCCGTTGAAGCATTCGCCGAACAAGCGGGCCACACCTGTTTCGGCCCCATAAAAAAAACAAAGTCGAGGAATTACAGATGCGCATCGTCCCCCATCTTTTGGGCGCAGCAATCGCTGCCGCTCTGATGACCACTCCAGTTTTCGCCGCCGAACTCACCGGCACACTGAAGAAAATCAAAGAGTCCGGCACCATCACCCTCGGGCACCGCGATGCTTCGATTCCGTTTTCCTATATCGCTGACGCTTCCGGCATTCCGGTTGGCTACTCCCACGACATTCAGCTGAAAATCGTCGAAGCCATCAAAAAAGACCTGAACATGCCGGACCTGAAGGTCAAGTACAACCTGGTCACTTCCCAGACGCGTATCCCGCTGGTACAGAACGGCACCGTTGACGTTGAATGTGGTTCAACCACCAACAACGTTGAACGCCAGCAACAGGTTGACTTCTCGGTAGGCATCTTCGAAATCGGCACCCGCTTGCTGTCCAAGGCTGATTCTTCGTACAAGGATTTCGACGATCTGAAAGGCAAGAACGTCGTGACCACCGCCGGCACTACGTCCGAGCGCATCCTCAAGTCGATGAACGCCGACAAGCAAATGGGCATGAACGTCATTTCCGCCAAAGACCATGGCGAGTCTTTCCAGATGCTGGAATCCGGTCGTGCCGTTGCGTTCATGATGGATGACGCGCTGCTGGCAGGCGAAATGGCCAAAGCCAAGAAGCCAACTGACTGGGCTGTAACTGGCACGGCGCAGTCGTACGAAATTTACGGCTGCATGGTCCGTAAAGGCGACGAACCGTTCAAGAAAGCGGTCGACGACGCAATCGTGGCGACCTACAAGTCCGGCGAGATCAACAAGATCTACGGCAAGTGGTTCGAACAACCGATCCCGCCTAAAGGCCTGAACCTCATGTTCCCGATGAGCGACAAGGTCAAAGAACTGATCAGCAACCCGACCGACAAAGCGGCTGACGACAAAAAGGCTTAATCGCCCATCAAGATATTCCTGAGAGGGCACGTGCCCTCTCAGGATGCCGTTGCGTGTATCTGGATCGATCAGAGGGGAGACCCTGATGAATTACAACTGGGACTGGGGTGTGTTCTTCAAGTCCACCGGCGTTGGCAGCGAAACCTATCTGGACTGGTATATTTCCGGTCTGGGCTGGACTATCGCAATCGCTGTCGCTGCCTGGATCATAGCCTTGCTGCTGGGCTCGGTGCTGGGTGTCATGCGCACCGTACCGAACCGACTGGTAGCAGGCATCGCCACGGTTTACGTGGAAATCTTCCGTAATGTGCCGCTGCTGGTACAGCTGTTCATCTGGTACTTCCTGGTACCGGATCTGCTGCCTGAACACATTCAGGAGTGGTACAAGCAGGACCTCAACCCGACGACTTCAGCGTTCCTGAGCGTGGTGGTCTGTCTGGGTCTGTTTACCGCTGCCCGAGTCTGCGAACAGGTGCGCACCGGCATTCAGGCGTTGCCTGTTGGCCAGGAATCCGCCGCGCGCGCCATGGGCTTCAAGCTGCCGCAGATTTACTGGAACGTGCTGCTGCCGCAGGCGTACCGGATCATTATTCCGCCGCTTACCTCCGAATTCCTCAACGTGTTCAAGAACTCGTCGGTGGCCTCGCTGATCGGCTTGATGGAACTGCTCGCCCAGACCAAACAGACCGCCGAGTTTTCCGCGAACCTGTTTGAAGCTTTCACGCTGGCGACACTGATCTACTTCACCTTGAACATGAGCCTGATGTTGCTGATGCGCGTGATCGAGAAGAAAGTCGCGGTGCCCGGCCTGATTTCCGTGGGGGGCAAATAATGGACTTTTCCGGAATCAGCCAAGCCATTCCCGGCATGTGGAACGGCATGGTCATGACCCTGCAACTGATGGCCATGGGCATCGTCGGCGGTCTGGTGCTCGGCACCATCCTGGCATTGATGCGCCTGTCGTCGAACAAGTTGCTGTCCAATCTGGCCGGCGCTTACGTCAATTATTTCCGCTCGATCCCGCTGCTGCTGGTCATCACCTGGTTCTATCTGGCGGTGCCGTTCGTGCTGCGCTGGATCACCGGCGAAGACACGCCCATCGGTGCGTTCACCTCCTGCGTCGTGGCGTTCATGATGTTCGAGGCTGCGTACTTCTGCGAAATCGTCCGTGCCGGTGTGCAATCGATTTCCAAGGGCCAGATGGGTGCAGCCCAGGCGCTGGGCATGACCTACGGGCAAATGATGCGTCTGATCATTCTGCCCCAGGCCTTTCGCAAGATGACCCCGCTGCTGCTGCAACAGAGCATCATTCTGTTCCAGGACACCTCTCTGGTTTATACCGTTGGTCTGGTGGATTTCCTCAACGCCTCGCGGGCCAGTGGCGACATCATTGGCCGCGCCAATGAGTTCCTGATCATCGCCGGTCTGGTGTACTTCACGATCAGCTTTGCCGCCTCGTTGCTGGTGAAGCGCCTGCAAAAAAGGTTCGCCGTATGATTTCCATCAAGAGCATCAACAAGTGGTATGGGGACTTCCAGGTACTGACTGATTGCAGCACCGAGGTCAAGAAAGGCGAAGTGGTGGTGGTGTGCGGACCGTCCGGCTCCGGCAAATCGACGCTGATCAAATGCGTCAACGCGCTGGAACCCTTCCAGAAGGGCGACATCACCGTTGATGGCACTTCGATTGCCGATCCCAAGACCAATCTGCCCAAGCTGCGCTCGCGGGTCGGCATGGTGTTTCAGCATTTCGAGCTGTTCCCGCACCTGACCATCGTTGAAAACCTGACCATCGCGCAGATCAAGGTGCTGGGCCGCAGCAAGGCCGAAGCCACCGAGAAAGGCCTGAAGCTGTTGGAGCGCGTCGGTCTGTCCGCCCACGCCAACAAGCATCCGGGCCAGCTTTCCGGTGGTCAGCAACAACGTGTGGCCATCGCCCGCGCCCTGGCCATGGACCCGATCGTCATGCTTTTCGACGAACCGACCTCCGCGCTGGACCCGGAAATGGTCAACGAAGTGCTCGACGTGATGGTGCAGCTGGCCCACGAAGGCATGACCATGATGTGCGTAACCCACGAAATGGGCTTCGCCCGCAAAGTGGCGAACCGCGTGATCTTCATGGATCAGGGACAGATCGTTGAAGACTGTGAGAAAGAAGAATTCTTCGGTGACGTCAGCGCCCGCTCCGAGCGTGCGCAGCAGTTCCTCGCCAAGATCCTTCAGCACTAAGCGATACCCCGTCGGTGGCCTGGCTCTTTGCGAGTCAGGCCGCTGTTCGGCTCAGGACGACTGTGATGAAATGCGACCCCAATCTTTATCGCGCCGCGCCGCCATCACTCGCCGTGAAACCCCGCCTGATACGCCACCTGTTTTTGCCGCCGCTGATCATTGCGCTGATGATCGGCCTGGGCTACATCGCCTATCTGTTCAGTGAACATAACGGGATCAAGGCTCTCAAGGAGAATGGCGAACGTCAGTTGGAGCTGCACGCGCGCACCGTTGAAAGCGAAATCAACCGATACACGTATTTGCCCAGCGTGCTGGAGCTTGAATCCAACGTTTCCGCATTGCTCAAAGATCCAACGCCGGAGCTGCGGCAGAAGGTCAACGACTACCTCGAAGGCCTGAACCGCCGCAGCCGCAGCCGCGCCATTTATGTGCTGGACACCACCGGCCGCGTACTGGCCACCAGTAACTGGCGCGACGCCGACAGTTATCTGGGCGAAGACTTGTCGTTCCGCGCCTATTTTCAGGACGCAGTGCGTGGTTTGCCCGGCCGTTTCTATGGCATCGGCAGCACCACCGGCGAGCCTGGCTATTACCTGGCCCATGGCCTGGAAGAGCAAGGCAAGATCATTGGCGTGGCGGTGATCAAGGTCCAGCTCGAAGCCCTTGAACAGCGCTGGCAACGGGCGCGTCTGGAGGCATTCGTCAGTGACGAGAACGGCATCATCATCCTTTCCAGCGACCCGGCCCGACGCTTGAAATCGGTACGCCCGCTGACGGCGGAAATCAAGGAGCGCCTGGCGCGCAGCCTGCAATATTATTGGTTCCCGCTGAACGAACTGGTGCCGCTGGAGCGCGAATCCCTGGCCGAAGGCGTGGAGAAACTCACCTTTCCGGCCAACGTCAGCGTCGATCATGAACACAAACAAGTGAGCTATCTGGCCCAGACCCGGCAACTGAGCGACACGCCCTGGCACCTGACCTTGCTGACCCCGCTGGAAGACCTGCGCCGGGAAGCGGGCAGCCAGGGCATGTTGGTGGCAGTGATCTGCGCGCTGGTGGCCTTCCTGCTGATCGCCTGGAATGAGCGGCGCAAAGTGCTCTCGACCCGCCTTGCGGCACGAGAAGCGCTGCAACAGGCCAATAACGAACTGGAACGCAAGATTGCCGAACGCACCGAGCACTTGCGCGCCAGTAACGAACGTCTCAAAGGCCAGATTCGCGAACGACGCCAGGCGGAGGACACGCTACGCCGGGCTCAGGATGAACTGGTGCAGGCTGGCAAGTTAGCGGCCATCGGCCAGATGTCTACCAGCATCGCTCACGAACTGAATCAGCCGCTCGCTGCGTTGCGCACCTTGTCGGGCAATACCGTGCGCTTCCTTGAGCGCGGCGCACTGGATACAGCCAGCGCCAACCTGCGCACCATCAATGATCTGGTGGACCGCATGGGCCGCATTACCGCCAGCCTGCGCGCCTTCGCCCGCCGCGGCGATGACAAGGGCCAGGCCTTGCTGAGCAAAGCGGTCGAGGCGGCGTTGCAACTGCTGGCCGGACGCCTGGAAAACTTCTCGCTGGACCTCCATCAGGAGTTTGTCGACGCGCAATTAATGATCGACCAGACGCGTCTTGAACAGATTCTGGTCAACCTGATCGGCAACGCGCTGGACGCCATGAGCGCTCAACCGCTGCCTGAACTGTGGCTTGAAGGTTCGCTGGTGGACGGCCGTTATCGCCTGCTGGTGCGCGATAACGGCCACGGCATCGACGACGAAGCGCGCAAGCATCTGTTCGAACCGTTTTTCACCACCAAGCCCGGTGAACAAGGGCTGGGGCTCGGCTTGACCTTGTCTGCGAGCCTCGCCGCAGCGGCTGGCGGAAGCCTTGGCGCCGAGCATCCGACAACAGGCGGAACGACGTTTGTATTGTGTTTGCCGCTGGTGTCCGTATGACCGGTGGGAGCGACTTTGCTCGCGAAGGCGATGTTGCACGCCCTTGGGATAGAGGCCACTTCGCGAGCAAGCTCGCTCCCACACTCCATTTGCTGATTTGTAGGTCGCCTGATGAGAACCCCGAATGAACACTGACCTGACCGTACTCATCGTCGAAGACGACCCGCACGTCTTGCTCGGCTGCCAGCAGGCGCTGGCGCTGGAGGACATTCCCAGCGAAGGCGTCGGCAGCGCCGAAGAAGCCCTGGCGCGTATCGGCGATAACTTTGCCGGGATCGTCATCAGCGATATTCGCCTGCCCGGCATCGACGGTCTGGAACTGCTGACCCGGCTCAAGGCCCGCGACCGAAGCCTGCCAGTGGTGCTGATTACCGGCCATGGCGATATCTCCATGGCGGTGAATGCCATGCGCGACGGCGCCTATGATTTCATGGAAAAACCTTTCTCCCCCGAGCGGCTGGTGGAAGTCGCGCGTCGCGCCCTGGAGCAACGCGGGCTGGCCCGGGAAGTCTGGTCGCTGCGCAAGCAGCTGGCCGAGCGTGATTCGCTGGAAGGCAAAATCATCGGTCGCTCGCCCGCCATGCAAAACCTGCGCGCCTTGATCGCCAACGTCGCCGATACCTCGGCCAACGTGCTGATCGAAGGTGAGACCGGCACTGGCAAAGAGTTGGTCGCCCGCTGTCTGCATGATTTCAGTCGTCGCCATTCCCAGCAGTTCGTTGCGCTGAACTGTGGCGGATTGCCGGAAAGCCTGTTCGAAACCGAAATTTTCGGCCATGAATCCAACGCCTTTACCGGCGCGGGCAAGCGGCGCATCGGCAAGATCGAACACGCGCACAACGGCACGCTGTTCCTCGACGAAGTGGAAAGCATGCCGATCAACCTGCAAATCAAACTGTTGCGGGTCTTGCAGGAACGGACGCTGGAACGCCTGGGCTCCAACCAGAGCGTGGCGGTAGATTGTCGAGTGATCGCCGCGACCAAGTCGGACCTGAACGAGATGGGCAAGACCGGGCTGTTTCGCAGCGACTTGTACTACCGCTTGAACGTCGTGACCCTGGAGCTGCCGCCGCTGCGCGAACGCCGCGAGGACATCCTGCAACTGTTCGAGCACTTTCTGCAGCTGTCATCGCTGCGCTTTGACCGAGAGCCGCCGCAACTGGATCCGCAAACCGTATCCAGCCTGATGAGCCACGACTGGCCCGGCAACGTGCGTGAACTGCGCAACGTCGCCGAGCGCTTTGCCCTCGGCCTGCCGGCCTTCAAGACCGCAAGCGCGCAGATCGAAAGCCTAAGCCTGGGTTTTGCCGAAGCCGTGGAAGCCTTCGAGAAAAACCTGCTCAGCGAGGCCCTGCAACGCAGCGGCGGCAACCTGAGCCAGGCCAGTCAGGAACTGGGCATGGCCAAGACCACGCTGTTCGACAAAGTCAAAAAATACGGGCTGGGTTAGCCAAAATTGCCAGGATCCGTAGGACCGGCTTTAGCCGGGAGAGCGTGGGTTCTGACGACGCAACTGCTGCTGATGTATCGGCCTGCTCCCGGCTAAAGCCGGTCCTACAGGATCTATTCAACTTCAATGAGTTGTTTACGCATCCCCTGCCAGAATCTGCCGAATCGCCCCCACAAACACATCCACCGGCTGGCCGCCTGACACGGCGTACTGATCATTGAAAACAATGGTCGGCACTGAACTGATACCACGGGAAACCCACAGCTGCTCCAGTTCGCGCACGTCGCTGGCGTATTCGTCGCTGCTCAGGATGGCTTCGGCGCGCATACGATCGAGTCCGACTTTCTGCGCTACGTCTGCCAACACCCGATGGCTGGACGGGTCGGCCAGATCGGTGAAGTAGGCCGTAAACAGCGCTTCTTTCAGCGCCTGCTGCTTGCCTTCCAGCTCTGCCCAATGCAGCAGACGGTGTGCATCGAAGGTGTTGTAGATGCGCCGGTTGCCCTGGGAGAAGGTAAAGCCCAATTCTTCACCACGCAGGCGGATGTTTTCCCGATTGGCTTTGGATTGCTCTGGGGTGGAGCCGTATTTCTGCTGGATATGCTCGTCGATATCCTGACCTTCAGCGGGCATGTTCGGGTTCAGTTCGAACGGCTGGAAGTGGATCTGCGCCTGGACTTCATCGCCCAGTTCAGCCAGCGCCTCGTTCAAGGCGCGCAGGCCGACCACGCACCAGGGGCAGGAAACGTCGGAGACAAAATCGATTTTCAGGGGAGTCGTCATGGCAGGCTCACTCTAAGGAAACAGGCTGCCACGATACGCCTAAGTGCCGCCGATATTCAAAGCTGCGCCATGTGTCGGCCGTCTTCATGCTGCGCGCGCAGGTAGGGCAACACCGCGCCCAGCAACGGGGCCTTGAAGGCTTCCTGAAAACGATGGGCCAGGCCCGGAATCAGTCGCAGCTGACTGCCCTGGATATGCGCGGCCACATGCACGCCGTGCATCACCGGCAACAACGGGTCGGCCGTGCCATGCACCACCAGCACCGGCAAACGCAGGCGATCCAGCAGTTCGACGCGACTGGGCTCGGCCAGAATCGCCAGGATCTGCCGCTTCACCCCTTCCGGATTGAACGCCCGGTCGTAGGAAGTCGCGGCCTGTTGCAGCAACAGCGCACGATCATCTTTCACCTCGGGGCTGCCCAACGCGGCGAGCAAATCTGCCTGCTGCTCCAGCGCCGCCTCGCGATTCGGTGCGCCGCGCTTGGCGAGCAATTGCAGTAACGCCGGATTGGGCATCGGTAAGCCCTGGGCGCCGGAACTGGTCATGATCAAGGTCAGGCTTTCGACGCGCTGCGGCGCCAGATCGGCCAGATGCTGAGCGATCATGCCGCCCATGCTCGCGCCCAGCACATGAAATTGGCGGACGTTCAACGCGTCCATCAAACCCAGCGCGTCATCGGCCATGTCAGTCAACGAATACGGCGCTGAAACTTGCAGGCCCAGCTTGAAGCGCAGCACTTCGTAGGTCAGGTTGGCACTGGCGGGCGGCTGTATCCAGGTTGACAGGCCGACATCGCGATTATCGTAGCGAATGACTCGATAACCCTGCTCGCACAGCGCGACCACCACCTCGTCCGGCCAGTGAATCAACTGCCCGCCCAAGCCCATCACCAGCAGCAAGGCGGGGTCGGATTCACGGCCGACACTCTGGTAAGCCAGGCGCACTTGCTGGAGTTCAGCTATTTGCGTAGGAACGTTGACATCACATCGAGAGGCCGCAAAAGACGGCAAGCCGCACAAAAGTGCGGCCAGGAAGAGAAACACGCGCATGAAAAAACACCAAAAAACAGATCCCCAGTAGGCAACGAGTTTGATGATGTTTTGCAAAGCGCGCTGCCACAGTTACGTGACAGTTTGATGAAGAGGGCTGAATGGTCATTCAGAGCAGCAAGCTGCAAGCTTAAAGCCGCAAGCGATTTTCGCAGCGTCACTTGCAGCTTGTGGCTCATAGCTTTCAGCTGGCAGCAGACTGACTACGCAACTGCCGCGCCGCCGCCACCATATTGACTAACGCCGCTTCGGTTTCCGGCCAGGCGCGGGTTTTCAGGCCGCAATCGGGGTTGACCCACAAGCGCTCGGCCGGGATGCGTTGCACGGCCTTGGTCATCAGGCGGACCATTTCTTCAGTGCCGGGCACCCGTGGCGAATGGATGTCGTAGACGCCGGGCCCGATGTCGTTCGGATAATCGAACGCCTTGAAGGCTTGCAGCAATTCCATGTCCGAGCGCGAGGTTTCGATGGTGATCACGTCGGCGTCCATGGCGGCGATTGACTCGATCACGTCATTGAATTCGCTGTAGCACATGTGGGTATGGATCTGTGTTTCGTCGCGCACGCCCGACGCGCACAGGCGGAATGCTTCGACAGCCCAGTCCAGATATTCCTGCCAGTTCGCCCGACGCAGCGGCAGCCCTTCGCGGAAGGCCGCTTCGTCGATCTGCACGATCTTGATACCCGCCGTTTCCAGGTCCACCACTTCGTCACGAATCGCCAGGGCCAGTTGCTGCGCCTGCACCTTGCGCGACACGTCTTCGCGTGGGAAAGACCACATCAGCATGGTCACCGGCCCGGTCAACATGCCTTTCATGACCTTGTCGGTCAGGCTCTGGGCGTAGCTGATCCAGTCCACGGTCATCGCCTGCGGACGGCTCAAGTCGCCGAAGATCACCGCTGGTTTGACGCAGCGCGAGCCGTAACTCTGCACCCAGCCAAAGCGCGTGAAGGCGTAGCCATCCAGTTGCTCGGCGAAGTATTCAACCATGTCGTTGCGCTCGGCCTCGCCATGCACCAGCACGTCCAGCCCCAGGCGTTCCTGGGTTTGCACCGCGTGGCGGATCTCGTGGCGCATCGCGTCGGTATAGTCGTTGGCCGACAGACGCCCCTGTTTCCACGACTGACGCGCCAGACGAATGGACGGCGTTTGTGGGAATGAGCCAATGGTCGTTGTCGGAAATGCCGGCAGATTCAAGCGCGCACGCTGTTGTTCAATACGCGCGGCAAACGCCGATTGACGCTGGCTGTCGGCAGCGGTGATTGCCGCCAGACGCGCCTGCACTTCAGGTTTATGGATACGCGGCGATTGCGCACGGCTGGCCTGGATCGCGCGACTTTCAGCCAGGGCGGCCTGCACTTCGGATGACTCCGGCGCGTTCAAGGCCGCGCTGAGCAGCGAGATTTCTGCGCACTTCTGCACGGCGAAGGCCAGCCAGCTCTTGAGCTCGGCATCGAGTTTGTCTTCACGTTGCACGTCCACCGGGCTGTGCAGCAGCGAGCAGGAGCCAGCAACCCACAAGTTGTCACCAAAGCGCAGCTGCGCCTCACGCAATTGCGCCAGCGCCTGGTCCAGATCACAGCGCCAGACGTTACGGCCATTGACCACGCCCAGGGACAACACTTTATAAGTCGGCAGGCGGTCGAGCACCGCAGCCAGTTGTTCCGGCGCGCGCACCAGATCGATGTGAAGGCCGTCCACCGGCAAGGAAACCGCCAGACCGAGGTTGTCTTCCAGGCCGCCAAAATAGGTCGCCACCAGTTTTTTCAGCGGTGAATATTGCAGGCTGTGATAGGTGCGTTCGAACGCGTTCTTCCAGTCCTGCGGCAGATCCAGCGCCAGAATCGGCTCATCGATCTGCACCCACTCCACGCCTTGGGCAGCCAGGCGGCCGAGGATTTCGCCGTACAGCGGCAACAGACGCTCCAGCAGATCGAGTTTGTCGAAGCTGTCACCCTTGGCCTTGCCCAGCCACAGGTAAGTCAATGGACCGATCACCACCGGCTTGACCTTGTGGCCAAGGGCGCGGGCTTCGTCGACTTCTTCGAACAGCTGTTCCCAGCTCAATTTGAAACGCTGATGCTGAGTGAATTCCGGGACCAGATAGTGATAGTTGGTATCAAACCACTTGGTCAGTTCCTGCGCGTATTGGCCTTTGCCATGCGCACCGTTGCAACACGCAGTCGCACCTCGCGCCATGGCGAACAGGGTGTTGAGGGTCGGCAAGCCTTGAGCGTCGGTGGTCTCGGCGAAACGCTGGGGGATTACACCGAAGGTCAGCGAATGGGTAAGGACCTGGTCGTACCAGGCGAAGTCACCCACCGGCAGCAGCTCGATGCCCGCATCCTTTTGCAGCTGCCAATGCGCGGCGCGCAGCTCGCGACCGGCGGCGCGCAGGCCTTGCTCATCCAGATCGCCCTTCCAGTGAGCTTCCAGAACTTTTTTCAATTCGCGATCAGCGCCGATGCGCGGAAAACCAAGTGTGTGGGCCAAGGCCATGGTGCGTCCCTCCGTAAAAGATGGCGCCATTGTCGACAGCGAAGGCAACATGAGACAAACTCATTGTTTTCGTGTTGATCACAAAATCTATTCATGGAGCGCCAGCGGTGCTTGAGATACGCCACCTGAAAACCCTGCATGCCTTGCGCGAAGCCGACAGCCTTGTGGAGGCCGCCGAGCGCCTGCACCTGACGCAATCGGCGTTGTCCCACCAGTTCAAGGAACTGGAAGAACGCATGGCGATGCAGTTGTTCGTGCGCAAGACCAAGCCGGTGCGTTTCACCAGCGCCGGATTGCGCCTGCTGCAACTGGCTGATGCGGTGCTGCCGCAGTTGCGCAGCGCAGAGCGGGACATCGCACGATTGGCAGGCGGCACGGCCGGGCGTCTGCACATGGCGATCGAATGCCACAGCTGTTTTCAGTGGCTGATGCCGACCATCGATCAGTTTCGCGATGCCTGGCCGGAAGTGGAGCTGGATCTGGCGTCGGGCTTCGCTTTCGCGCCGCTGCCTGCCCTGGCCCGTGGTGATCTGGATCTGGTGGTGACGTCCGACCCACTGGAACTGGCGGGTATTACTTATGTACCGCTGTTCACTTACGAAGCGATGTTAGCCGTCGCCAACCAACACCCGTTGGCCAACAAGCCTTACATCGTGCCCGAGGACCTGCTCAAGGAAACCCTGATTACTTATCCGGTAGAACGCGACCGCCTGGACATCTTCACCCGGTTTCTGGAGCCCGCCGACATCGAACCGGCGCAGGTGCGCACTTCGGAGCTGACCGTGATGATGATGCAGCTGGTCGCCAGCGGCCGTGGCGTGTGCGGGATGCCGCACTGGGCGCTGCATGAATACAGCTCGCGGGGTTATGTGAAGGCCAAGCGCCTGGGCGAGAAAGGCTTGTTCGCCACGCTGTACGCCGCCGTACGCACCGACATGCTCGACGCGCCGTACATGCGCGATTTCCTGCTGACCGCCAAGGACACCTCGTTCTCGACGCTGGATGGGGTCAGTGCGGTGCGGTAAACGACGACCGGTGTCGCGCAGCAAATATGGGAAAATATGGGATCCGTAGGACCGGCTTCAGCCGGGAGGGCGAGCGTTCTGACGATACAGGTGCGGCGTATGGTCTGGCCTCCTCCCGGCTAAAGCCGCTCCTACACAATGCACTTCATATTTGAGCCAGCAAGCAGGGCCGAGCTTCAATATGCCGCCAGCATCCCCCGATAAATCGGCAATATCGAGTCCCGGGTCAGTGGGGCCAATGGCAGTTCGGGATGGCTGTCGGCGCTGATCCAGATTACCTCCTCGATCTCAGCCGCCGGCACCACATCGCCATTGATGCGCACTTCGAACAGCTCGCAGCGCACCTCAAAGCCAGGCTCGTTGGCCGCCGGAGCGGCGAACGAGCCGAGATAAGCGGCCTGAACGGGATCAATCAGCAACCCCAATTCCTCCTCAAGCTCGCGCGCCAAAGCTACGGCAGGCAGCTCGCCGGGTTCGATCTTGCCGCCCGGTTGCATGAAGGCTGTCGTCCCGCGCTTGCGGACCAACAAGGTGCGGCCATCCTTCCCGATCAACAGCGCGGCGGCTATCTGAATCACCTTCATGAAAATATCTCTACCTTGAGTTGGCGTGCTTCATCGGCGCGCTCCAGCGCCAGCACGATCAATCGGTCGATCAGGCCCGCATAAGTCATGCCGCTGGCCTGCCAGAGTTTGGGGTACATGCTGATGGAGGTGAATCCCGGAAGGGTGTTGACCTCATTGATGATGATGTCTCGCGCCTCGGTGACGAAGAAATCCACCCGGGCCAGCCCCGCGCATTGCAGTACTCGATAAGCGTGCAGCGCCACTTCCCGGACCTGATCACTGAGTTCCGGCGCCAGCTCGGCCGGAATGGCGATCCGCGCCTGATCGCCGTTCAGGTATTTGGTGTCGTAGGCGTAGAACTCGTCATTGGCGATGACTTCCCCACACACGCTGACCTGTGGCTGGCGATTGCCAAGCACTGCACATTCCACTTCACGACCGACGATGCCCTGCTCGATCAACACCTTGTGATCGAACTCGAAAGCCAGCGCCAGCGCGGCGCTAAAGCCCGCTTCGTCGCTGACTTTACTGACGCCCACGGACGAACCCTGGCTGGCCGGTTTGACGAACATCGGCAGGCCCAGCCTGGCGGACACTTCTTCGAAGCGCGCCGATTGCCCGCGCGTCAGCACCAGCGAAGGGGCAACGGCGATTCCGGCATCGCGCAGCAAACGCTTGGTGACGTCCTTGTCCATACAGGCCGCCGAGGAGAGCACGTCCGGGCCGACAAACGGGATCGCCAGCAGGCGCAACAAGCCCTGCAATGAACCGTCTTCACCGAATGCGCCATGAATCAGCGGGAACACCACATCGATTCTCGGCAATTGGACGCCTGACGCGACGTCGACAAATTGCCCGGCCAGGCTTCCCGGCAGCAACGACAGCAGCTTGCCCGACTCGCTGAGTTTGATCTGTGCAGGGTTATCAGCATTGAGCAGGTAATCACACTCATCGAAATGCAGCCAGCGGCCTTGCTTGTCGATGCCGATCAAGGTCAGGTCATAACTGCCGCGATCGATCGCGTTGATCACGTTCCTGGCTGACTGCAGCGAGACTTCGTGTTCGCTGGATTGACCGCCGAAGAGGATGGCGACTGATGTTTTCAAAACGACAACTCCTGGGTTTCAGGCCGCAGAGTCAAAAGCAAATTGACGCGTTAGTCCAGCGACGAAGCATGTCGGTTGTCATCGGGACTGAAATGCAGGCAAAAAAAATCCCGCGCGCCGGACGAACAGAATCTGATCGTCCAGCGCTCGGGACCACGCGGTTTCATTCCGTGGCTTCAGGGTCTTTCTTGCCACCGGAGCCGAACGTTGCAAAGCGTTTGTTGAAGCCCGCGATACGGCCTTCGGTAGTGGTTTTACGCTGCTGCCCGGTGTACATCGGGTGTGAAGCGCTGGATACATCGAGGGCGACGTAAGGATACGTTTTGCCATCGGTGTGTTGTTGCGTGCGCTCCGTATCAACCGTGGAGCCAATCAGGAAAAACGCATCGGCGGCGGTGTCGTGGAACAGCACGGTACGGTATGCGGGGTGGATATCAGGTTTCATGTTGCCTCCAGATGAGTACGTAATTGATGTGTTACACAGTAACATAACGCGAAGTGTGAACCATCATCGATTGTCGTGACTTGCATCATTCGCGAACTTGATTAGGCAGACACATGTCGCTAATGTTCGAGCCGCTGCTGCTCAATCAATGACCCGGGATTGGCCTCCTGGCGTACTGGCCGGATGGAAACAAGCCATGTCTCAACCCGATCATTTTCAACTCCCCTCCTACGCGTACAACCGCCTGATTGAAGCCCGCGACTCGCTGCGTCTATTGGATGGCTATGTCAATAAAACCGACGTGCTGTGCAACCCCTCAATGTTGGTGAGCTACGTCTCGATGCTGCAAAGCGCCTTGCAGGAAGTGATCGCCGCCAGTCAACCAGGCGAACCCCGCGACGCGTTCATGCGCAAGGCCGACGAACTGGGCTTCGTGGCACTCAACCCGATAGAAATGAAGCTGATCGAGCACCTGCGCTGGACCAGCCTCGAGGGACGGGAAGATATTCATGAAATGGCGCAGCGCACCCGTCGCGTGAAACCCTGGGTGCTGGAGAGCTGAGCGGCACACACCTGACTGGCTAACTCGTAGGAGCGGCTTCAGCCGCGAAGGCATCTTCCCGGCTAAAACCGGTCCGGCATCAAATCGCGAACTGACGTGATCGCGTCGCGGGATCGGTTCAGAATTACCTTAAAGGCCTGTATCTTCCAAGTCCGTTCCAAAGCGCAGCGACAAAGATCGAGCGCAGCCAATAAATCACCGTTATTAGCCCAGGAATACGTATGAGCCTGTCCCTTCTCAGTCGTTACGCCTTCTTTGTAGGTTGTGTGTTGTTCACGCTGTTCAGCTTGCCGTTCTTGCATCACGAATGGTTATGGCCGTTTACCCTGGTCACCGGGCTGCTTTCGATAGTCGGCATTTTCGATCTGCTGCAATCACCGCATTCGGTGCGGCGCAATTATCCAATCCTGGGCAACATCCGCTACGCCGTGGAGGCCATCCGCCCGGAAATTCGCCAGTACCTGCTGGAATCCGACAGCGACGCCCTGCCCTTTTCCCGGGCGCAGCGTTCGCTGGTGTATTCCAGGGCCAAGAATGAGTCGGCAGACCGGCCCTTCGGCACGCTGATCGACGTCTACCAGACCGGCTTCGAATTCATCAGCCATTCCATGCGCCCCGCGCCATTGAGCGATCCGAACTCGTTTCGCGTCATCGTCGGCGGCCCGCAATGCACCCAGCCTTACTCGGCTTCGTTGTTCAATATTTCCGCGATGAGTTTCGGCTCGCTCAGCGCCAATGCCATCCGCGCCTTGAATCAGGGCGCCAAACTCGGCAACTTCGCCCATGACACCGGCGAAGGCAGCATCAGCCCGTATCACCGGGAAAACGGCGGCGACCTGACTTGGGAGCTGGGCAGCGGCTATTTCGGTTGTCGCACCGCCGATGGACGCTTCGATCCCGAGCGCTTCGCCAGGCAGGCGCAGGACCCACAAGTGCGAATGATCGAAATCAAGATGAGCCAGGGCGCCAAACCCGGCCATGGCGGCATCCTGCCCAAGGACAAGGTGACCAAGGAAATCGCCGAAACCCGAGGCATCATGATGGGCGAGGATTGCGTCTCGCCATCACGGCACAGCGCATTCTCTACACCCACCGAAATGATGCAGTTCATCGCGCAGTTGCGCGAGTTGTCCGGCGGCAAGCCGGTGGGTTTCAAGTTTTGCCTGGGCCATCCCTGGGAGTTCATGGGGATCGCCAAAGCCATGCTGGAAACCGGCATCCTGCCCGACTTCATTGTGGTTGACGGCACCGAAGGCGGCACTGGCGCAGCGCCCGTGGAGTTCACCGACCACATGGGCGTGCCGATGCGCGAAGGCCTGCTGTTCGTGCATAACACGCTCGTTGGCTTGAACCTGCGGGACAAGATCAAGCTCGGCGCCAGCGGCAAGATCGTCAGTGCGTTCGATATCGCCAGCGTGCTGGCTATCGGCGCCGACTGGGCCAACTCGGCGCGTGGTTTCATGTTCGCCATCGGCTGCATTCAGTCGCAAAGTTGCCACACCAACAAATGCCCGACCGGCGTCGCCACTCAGGACACCCTGCGCCAGCGTGCGCTGGTCGTGCCGGACAAAGCCCAGCGCGTCTTCAACTTCCATCGCAATACGCTCAAGGCCCTGGCAGAAATGATCGCCGCCGCCGGGCTCGATCATCCCTCGCAACTGGGCGCTCGGCACCTGGTGCGGCGCATGTCGGCGACGGAAGTGAAACTGTTTTCGCAGTCCCATGTATTCCTGCAGCCCGGCCAGCTACTCACCGGTCCCGTTGATGGCAGCTTCTATTCGAACATGTGGCAAATGGCGCGGGCAGACAGTTTCGAGCCCAACGCGATTGCCTGATCGACCGCAGAAACCTTGATGGGCATGCCTGGTGCCCATTGAGACATTCTGTAATAGCCTCGCTTTGCATTTGCACCGCTAACCCGCCACCCTTCCGCGCCGCCGGTCTGCTGGACCGACGGCGTGAACCATTGCCTGTGCATTGACCTCTACTTTTTACGACTTCAAGAGCCCACCGTTATGACTGACGGACGCGACCTGCGCATCGACTTTTTTCGCGGCCTGGCGCTGATCTTCATTTTTTGGGATCACGTGCCGGACAACCCCTTCGCCCAATTGACCGTACGTAATTTCGGGTTCAGCGACGCTGCGGAAATTTTCGTGTTCCTGGCCGGCTACGCGGCGATCCTGGCCTACGGCCGCATTGCCCAACGCGACGGTTTTGTCGTCGCCTGCATTCGCATCCTGCGCCGCACCTGGGTGCTGTATGTGGTGCATATCTTCTTGCTGACCTTGTTGATGGGCATCGTCTTCGTCGCCAACAATCACGTCGAAACCCGGGACATGGTCCGGGAAATGGGCCTGGAATACTTCGTCGGCAATCCGCAGCAAGCGCTGGCCGATGAATTGCTGCTGCGCTTCAAACCCAACCTGACTGACCCGCTGCCGCTGTACATTCTGCTGCTGCTCGCCTTGCCGCTGATCCTGCCGTTGATGCTGCGCAGCATTGCGCTGACGGTCGGCTTGTCGTTGGCGCTGTACATGATGGTGCCGCTGTACGGCTGGAACCTTTCAGCCTACGAAGGCGGCGGCGTCTGGTATTTCAACCCGGTGGCCTGGCAATTGCTGTTCGTTCTGGGCGGCGCTTGTGCACTGAAGTCCCAAGCGAAATCGACCAGCAGCGCCGAGACGGTTGCGCTGCGGCGACAACCGCTGTTCATGCTTTGCGCCGCTTACGTGTTGCTGGCGGGCGTGTTGACCGTGCTCTGGAAATTCCCTGAGCTGCACGCCGAGCTGGTGCCGCAGATCATCGCCGATTGGCTCTACCCCATCAGCAAGACCGACCTTGCCCCCGTGCGTCTGCTGCACTTCCTGGCCCTGACCTACTGCGTGGCAAAACTGCTGCCCGTCGGCCAACGCTGGCTGGCCAACTGGCCAGCGCAACAGACCTGTCGAATGGGCCGCTACTCGCTGGAAATCTTCTGCCTCGGCGTACTCCTCGCCCCCCTCGCCGACATGGCCAACGCCCTGGCGGGCGATACCTGGCCGATGCAAGTCTGCACCGCCCTCATCGGTCTGGCGCTGATGGTGCTCATGGCCGCCTGGCTCGATCTCAACAAACGCTTGGGCCAACCAAAACCCGCCCATGTGGTTGCGGTTTGAGAACTGCGTCGCACTGAAACTCCTTCTCGGAAGTTTCCCACAATTTTATCAGGCCAAATTTTTTTGGGGTTGGCCGTTAAGGAGGGGGAACGGATTAATTAGAGAGGGAGTTATTTTGAATATCAATTCCGCAGTGAGCGTCAGCAGTGCCTATTCGTTGGTACAAAATAGAAAATTTGACGTTGAGAGGCCAGCTTTGGCGACTGGCAACCCCGGTGATATAAAGGCGCTCGACGCAGACGCAGCCCCAGGAACCCTGGAGACGGCTGATAAAATCGAACTCTATGAGTACGAAGAAAAACCGTGGGAGTCAGAGAAGTGGTATATGGAAAATTTAACATATGATTATGACAGGAGGAGATTTTTTATATTCATGCAAGAAGTAGATAAAATTTCGCAACTTCACACCATTAAAATTAAATTCAAGGAATTCTCCGACTACATTACCGATCAACGCTCTGATATCGCATCGATAAAATATGGATTTACACTGGATGAAGTCGGAAAAGTTAAAATACTCGACCCCCATCAGAAACTGAGTGAATCCGACAAATCCTGGTTAACGGAGAAAATCAATACATTCAATGGATTAAGCAAAACAGTTAATTCACACTTTCAAACACTGATGACGCTGATAGATCATGCCGATAGCCTTGGCAAAAAATACAATCTAAACAGGCACAATTTTCAAACGACGATTGACTACGGCAACATCCTCAATATTGCGTGGGACAGCTTGAATAAAACATTCGATAAAATGCTCAATGACAATTCAGAGAGACGGCCCGAGCCATCGATCGACACGCTTGCATAAGAAAAAAGCGGGCCCACCAGAAAACCTGGTGGGCCCTGGATATTGCTATGCTCAAGAAGGCCTGCTACTCACCAATTGCTGACGACAAATATGCGCCAAATTATAGCCTTCAGGATTCGCGACCACGTCAACCAGATAGTTCATCACTACATAACTGCCGGTACGATAGTAACTTCTCCACGTATTATTGTACCCCCGACTGTATTCAACAAAATCTCTGGCTTGAGCGCCACCTTCGCAACGTCCAAACTCAACCAACTGCGAAGCTTTGCCTTCGCTATTGGAGAACAGGGCAGTATTTATACTCTCTCTGTAACCGTCGTCAAAACTGACTCCGAACGCTGCTATTGCCCCTTCCAGCGCGGCCCCAGAAGTGTCAGTAAACTGCACCTCAATCCTGGCCTGTTTATAGGCCTGCGTAGGCAGCCATTCCGGATAGGCATAGCCATAGGGGATGCGCAAAACGGCCTCCTCATCGTGAAACTTGAATTCCT
>Ga0247730_1000247_pt1 | contig 49052 bp, 47 predicted proteins | sample UWRJL073202C2_FD_180959 | JGI IMG/M metagenome (GOLD analysis project Ga0247730, IMG submission 180959) | Plant litter microbial communities from Arlington Agricultural Research Station in Wisconsin, United States - UWRJ-L073-202C-2 | ecosystem: Environmental > Terrestrial > Plant litter >... | reverse complement strand
AGCAACGCGGCAGCCATGGAAATCATGAGGGAAGAGCTCAACTGCTTTTTCATATTCGATCCTGAGAAAGAAGGGAATGAGTCAGCAGTAGGGAAGGGGCAAGCGTTGTGTGATCGCACCCGTGGCTCTCGTTAGCCTCGAAAGTCCAGCAGGGGATACGTTGCGAGACCGAGCATACCAGCCTGAAAAGGACTGGCGACAAGCAAAGAGAATCGAATTTTCCGCATTGCTAATTAGGATTTTTATTGTTTCGAATCCGCCTTCGAGCGGTCTATGGTGGCTTGCGCTGATGCGTACCGATCGAGGACAGCAACGATGGCGACCTATTCTCTGCGTCAATTGCGCTACTTCGTGGCTACGGTCGAAAACGGCGGGGTGGCCCAGGCGGCGCGTCATATCAATATTTCACAGCCCTCGATTTCGGTTGCGATCAAGGATCTGGAAACCAGCTTTGGCATGAAGCTGTTTCTGCGACATCGGTCTTCCGGCATGTCGCCCACGGCGGTGGGCCGGCGATTCTATTTGCATGCGGTCAACCTGCTGCGCCATTCGCGGGAGTTCGAGCAGAAGGCTTACGGCGAAACCAGCCTGATCGCCGGCGAAATTTCCCTGGCCTGCTTCGAGACCCTGGCGCCGCTTTACGCGCCGCACCTTATTGCATCCTTTCAGCAGCGCTTCCCCGACGTTTCAGTGCGCCTGCATGTGGGCTCCCAGGAAAAAATCATCGAAGGCTTGCGCTCGGGGATATACGACATCGCCATCTGTTACGTGCAGGGCTTGCCCACTGTGATCGAGCATGTCGCGCTGTTGCCGGATCTGTTCGCCCACGCTGTATTGCCCCAGGGCCACCGACTGGCGGAGCACTCGGCGATTTCGCTGTCGATGCTGGCCAACGATCCGCTGGTGCTGCTGGATATCTGGCCCAGCAACGAATATTTCCTGAGCCTGTTCGAAAAGGCCGGGGTCTCGCCGCGCGTGGCCTACAAGGCGTCTTCGCTGGACATGGTGCGGGGGCTGGTGGGCCATGGGCTGGGGATTTCGGTGTTGGTTACCGAACCCGCCAACTCCCAGACCTTCGATGGCAAGGAAGTGGTGACGGTACCTTTGACCGACCGCATGACGCCGTCACGCACCGTGATGGCCTGGCATGGTGCTACCGAGCTGACGGGCCCGACCCGCGAGTTCCTGCACCACTGTCAGCAGAACATCCGCACGCCGAGGCAGATCACCGAGCGCATGCACGTCCAGCCGGCTACGGCCCGCGGCGCGAACCACACGCCAGACCCCTACGATACGTTCATTGACGATGAGGCCGTGTTCCATGACAGCGACGCAGTGTGATCCCCACGAATGGCAGCTACGGGTGCAACTGGCTGCGACTTTTCGCATGATTGCGCAGTTGGATTGGCACGAAGGCGTCGCCAATCATTTCAGCGTCGCGTTATCCGAGGATGGGCAGCGTTTTCTGCTGAATCCCAAGTGGCGTCACTTTGGCGGACTGCGTGCCAGCGATCTGTTGGCCCTCGATGCGCGTGACACCGACGTCATGCAACGGCCCGATGCGCCCGACCCGACAGCGTGGAGCATTCACGGCACGCTCCACGCTCGCTTGCCGCACCTGCGTTGCCTGCTGCATCTGCATACGCCTTATGCCACGGCGTTGTCATGCCTGGCCGATCCACGCATCAAGGCCGTCGACCAGACCACGGCGCGCTTTCATCAGCGGGTGGTGATCGACCATCACTACAGCGGCATGGCCGACGACGCCGACGAAGGTCTGCGCCTGTCCCGTTTGTTGGCGCAGCAACCGATCCTGCTCATGGGCAATCACGGCGTGCTGGTCGCGGGGCACAGCATCCCCGAAGCGTTCGACACGCTCTATCACCTGGAGCGCGCCTGCCGCACCCTGATGCTGGCTTACGCCACCGGCCAACCGTTACGCGAACTGCCAGATGACATCGCCGAGCAGACCGCGCGAGACTGGGAGAACTTTACCGATTCTGGTTTTGCGCATTTCGAAGAAACACGCCGAATACTGCGAGAGCAATCGACTGACTACGAAAGCTAGGTGGGGTGGGAGGAAGCTTATTTTGGTACTGGGCGGCAGCTGTATGAGCGACCCCGCCCGAATATGAGGATGCTGCTGACCAGAACCTATTACGACTACGAGGAATGATCGGGGCGAACGACGAATTTACCTTGGCGGCTGCGGTACAGAATCTAAGAAGACTGGCGAAACTGACCTCTGAGGGCCCCGAATACGAAATCTTCCAATTTGAAAATCCGACTTTTTCAACAGAATCGGCCGATAGCCGTCGTTGCACTTGGCATAAATAGGGACCACGGTTGAGGATACCCCATGAACGGCGATCATAAAGGCCAGCCCGTCGTCATTCGACCTAACGCCAAATCTATCGGTGACGGCGGGCGGGGAATTACTGAATTGAACATCAAGCTGCGCAGTTGTTTGACTGCCTGGAGCACGGTGCTTGGTCATCTTGCAAGAGCTACCCTGCAGTCTTCCGATGGGTAGCGGTCGGTCGACCTTGGATGTGCAGCTCCTGCCGCTGTTCTAGGCCAAATGAATTAAAAATCCACCGTCGCGGACACCTTCAATGTGCGGGGCTCACCTTGAGTCAGGTAATTGTTTGCCGTTGACGCAGACGCCCAATACGCTTTATTCGCTACGTTTTCCACGTTGGCACGCAGCGTGATGTATTTGTCGTCCGCTTTGAAACCATACCGGGCTCCAAGGTCGACGCGGGTCCAGGCGGGGATGCTCAGGCTGTTCGCGGCGTTGACGTATTCACCGCCAGTACGCAGCATCCGGCCGCTGACCGCAGCGCCTTGAATGCCCGGGATATCCCATTCAGCGCCCAGGTTGTACTGAAAGCGCGGCACCCCGGCCGCGCGATTGCCGTCCGTTGCACCGCCTGCGGTTTTCTTCAGTTCTGTGTCCATCCACGTCGCACCGGCCAGCAGCCGCAGGCCGTCGAGCGGTTCACCGAAGACGTTCAGCTCCACGCCTTTGTTCTCCTGCTCGCCGTCCACGTTGAACGTCCCCAGCACCGAGCCTGGGTTGAGCGTGGTGGAGTTGTTCGGCTGTTCGATGCGGTACACGCCGAACGTGGCGCCGTAGCTTTCCCAATCCAGCTTGACCCCGGCTTCGGTCTGCTTGCTGCGCTTGGGAGGGAAGACTTCGTTGGGGTTGGTCACGCCGGTGGCGGGCGAGGTGGGGCCTTGGGCCAGGCCTTCGATACGGTTGGCGTAAAACGAAACGTGATCCCACGGTTTGATCACCAGGCCATACACCGGCGTGGTGATGGACTCGTCGTAGTTCGCGTTGCGCGCACCGGAGGTGGTGTTCCATGCGTCGACTTCGATGGTCTGACGACGCACGCCCACGGTCAGCAACACTTTGTCGTCGATAAACCCCAGGGTGTCGGAGACTGCCGCACTCTTGACGCGATTCTTGCCCACGATGCGTGGGTCGTGGATGTCGCTGCCGAAATAGGTATTGGTCGGGCGTGGCACCTGAATCGGGTTATACAAATTGCCGGGCACACGGTTGGCCACCAGGATCGCCTCGAATGACGAACGCTGCTCGCCCCAGATCCCCGACAACCCGAAATTCATCTGATGCGTGACCGGACCGGTATTGAAGTGACCGTTCAGGCCCGCGATGGCGCTTTTGTTGTCTTCATCGTGTGGCGAATACAGGAACCCTACGCGACCGCTGCCATCGTTGTTCACGTACAGCGAAGAATACTCACCGTTCTCGCGGGTGTGCTTGGCGCCGCCGCCTGCGTAGGCGGTCCAGTTATCGTTGAGATCGTACTCGGCGTTCACCATGCCGTAGGTGTCTTCAAGCTGCGACCATGTCCAGTCCTGAGCGTAATTGTCTTTGGCGGAGGGCGCGTGCGGTACTTTAGTGCCCACCGGATACACCACGGAGCGGCCGTTGTTGATGCGTTCTTTCTGATAGCCAAGGTCCGTGGAAACCCGCAGGCGTTCGCCGCGATAGTCCAGTGCGATGGCAATCAGTTGCGAGCGCTTGGTTTCATCGTCGATCGCTGTGTCGCCGCCGTGCTGAGCCAGGTTGACGCGGGCGCCGAAGCGATTGTCTTCGCCAAAGCGCTGGCCCAGATCCAGATGACCCCCGGCCTGGCTGTCGCTGGCGTAATCCAGGGCGACGCTGCGGGTCGGGGTGTCTTCGGCGCGTTTGGGCACCAGGTTGACGCTGCCGCCGATGCCGCTGCCCTGCGGTGATACACCGTTGATAAAAGCGTTCGGGCCCTTGAACAATTCGACGCGTTCGAGCGCTTCGGTGGTGATGATCTGGCGTGGCAGGATGCCGTACAAGCCATTGAAGGCGATGTCATCGGTCTGCAGCGGCAGGCCGCGAATGGTGAACACCTGGGAGAAGTTGCCAAAGCCCGCCGACTGACGCACCGACGCATCGTTGAGCAACACATCGCCCACCGTCCGCGCCTGTTGATCGGCGATGGTCTTGGCGGTGTAGCTCACGACGCTGAACGGCACGTCGCTGATTTCACGATTGCCCAGCATGCCCAATCGCGCCGAGCGCGCCACTTGGCCGCCGCCATAGGTATCTCCCGCCGCACTGCTCAACTCGCCGTTGACGGTGGTGGCCCCCAGTTCCATCGCGCCGCCGCTGTCGACCACCGGCGCGACGGTGTAGCCGTTGGCACCCGTGCTCATCAATGTGTAGCCGCTGCCCTGCAGCAGATGTGCGAAACCTGACTGGACGGTGTACGAACCCTGAAGGCCGTCACTGTGTTGATCGTTCAGCAGCTTGGAGTCGAAGGACAGCGGCACCCCCGACATCGCGGCGAATTGCGCCAGCACGTTACCCAAGGGGCCGGGTGCGATGGTGTAGTTGCGCGCGACGCTGCTTTCAACGGCCTCGGCAGCCATCAGGGCATGGCATGGCGCGATGGCCGTCAAGGCGACCGCCAGACTCAACGCTTTCATGGGAAAACGGACGGGACTCATTCTGGAAGAGTGCTTAAGCGGCCTGAAAGTCATTCGGCATTCCTGTCGACGCAAAGAAAAGTGAGGGTTCTCTCCCACACCGAACGACAGAGAAAAAGGTATCAGCGCTCGACTAATTTTTTTGTTGCGCGCTCACCGCGGCTCGATCACGACCCAATACCGGGTGTGGCTGCTGACGGTGATGGGCAGCGTGTCCTGCAGCAGACGCAGGCTGGCATCGGTGTCGCGCAGCGAAAACGCACCCGATACCGTCAGATCGGCGACCGCATCGTGGCAGCGCAACACGCCGGGGCGATAGCGGCCCAGTTCGGCGAGCAAATCTGACAGGCGCATATTTCGCGCGACAATCATGCCGTTCTCCCAGGTCATGGCGCTGGTATCCAGGGGTAGCACCGGATCGATGGCCGACAGGCCGAAGGCGCTTTGTTCGCCGGCCTTTAGGATCACGCCCTGAGTGCCGTGATCAGGCAGCATTTCCACGGCGCCTTCCATCACCGCCACGCTGCTGCGCGTCTCGCCAACCCTGACGCTGAAACGCGTGCCCAGGGCTCGCGCGGTGCCGTGGCGGGTCTGCACGATGAAAGGGCGATGCGCGGCAGATGGGTCCTTCGCGGTCGTGATCAGCACTTCTCCGTCCAGCAGTTTGATCCGCCGCTCGCGAGGGCTGAACGCGATATTCAGCGAACTGCCGGTGTTGATCAGCAGGCGCGTGCCATCTGGCAGAGTGAAACCGCGCTGCTCACCGATGGCGGTTCGCTGGTCGGCGGTCCATGCCTGCCACGGCACTTCCCGGTACGCCAGCCACACTGCGGGGCCGGCCAGCAGAAACAGGCCCAGACCGTTGAGTGCCTGACGGCGGCCGATGCCTTGGTTGCGACGCATGCGCTTAATCGTCTCACTGGCGATAGAGCCTGGCACTGCGCGCAAATCACCCAGGATCGCTTCGGCGCGCTGCCAGGCCTGCGCGTGCTGGGCACTGCGTCCTTGCCAAAGCTGGATCGCCCGATGGTCCTCCTCGGTTGCACTGCCGGACTGCAATTGCACCAGCCAGTCCGCGGCTTCACCGAGGATGACGGGGTCGATCGACGGGTTCATTCGGCGACGCTCAGGCAGGCAAGAAATGCATCGCGCATGTAGCGCTTGACCGAGATCAGTGAAACGCCCAATTCAATGGCGATCTGTGGGTAGGTCATGCCGTCGATCTGCGACATTAGAAACGCCTGCCGGGTCTTGTCGGGCATTTGGCTGAGCATGGCGTCGATGCGATACAGCGCTTCGAGGATCAGCCAGCGGGTTTCAGGGGAGGGTACTTGGGGTTCAGGCAGGTGCGCGATGGTCTCCAGGTATGCCCGCTCAACGTCTTGCCGCCGCCAGCGGTCGATCACCAGGCCCTTGGCGATATGCGTCAACAGTGCGCGCGGCTCTGCGCCCAGCGTGCGTGCCTGGCGCGTCAATAATCGCAGGAAAGTGTCATGCGCAAGATCGGCCGCATCGCTGGTGTTGCCTAGCTTGCGATCAAGCCAGGCATGCAGCCATCCGTGATGTTCGCAGTACAGGTTGTGAATATGCAGATTGAGCGAGCGATCAACTGACGACATAGAGACCACTGAGGCATGCCGGGCTTCCTTGCCCAGATGTAATTAAGAATTGATCGCATTCTATATTCATGTGGCCCGAAGAGGCAATTTCCGTACCCTGTCTCGGTGAAGAGGAAGGGCGCCCCGTCTGCCAACTTGCCCCTTAGCCGGTTTGCCGTCACGAATCGGGGGAGTGTGCTGGACAGTATTTACGGCAGTATCGCGAACACCCGAGCGGGAAATCCTGTGCCCTTTTCAATCTTCGGGAAACTGACCACCGCTAGCGCGCCGGCCTCTGGCAACTGATCCAGATTTGCTAACATTTCGATCTGGTAATGGTCCTTCCCCAAGATGTAGGACTCCAGCGAATAATCGTCTTTGCTAGTGGCGATGCCAGGATCGGTGTCGGTCGTTTCATGTCCTGAAGCGGTAATCTTCCTGTTCTCGTATAAATAGACCAACACTTCCTTACTCCATCCGGGATAGTGGGCGGTGCCTTGGGCGTCAAGGTTTTGTATCTTGCTTTGGTCAGGCCATCGCTTTGACCAATCGCTGCGCAGTGCGACAAAGGCACCAGGGGGAATAGGTCCATTTCGTTTTTCCCAAGCTTTCACATCGGCCAAGCTGACGGTGTAGTCAGCATTTGTTTCGACCTGCCGGTGGATGTCCAACACTACAAGTGGAAGCAGCTGTTCATTGACGGGAATTTGATCAATGGTGCGCAGCCCATTGTGGAAATGAGCAGGGGGGTCAACATGTGTCCCCCACTGACCGACGTGAGAATAGAGATCTACCTGGAACCCATCTTTCTCGATGGTGTACAGAGACTTACGTTGAGCAGATTCAAAACCTTTCCAGTGCGGAATTTGTTCGTTGTAACTATGAGTAAGGTCAACCCATTGACGGCTTTTCAGCGTGTCGTATACATTCCATAGGCTTGGCTCACCTGCGAAGGCCATCGAATTGTAAACCGGCAATAGGGCGGTGGCGGTTATCGCCAGAATGCGTAATGACATTTGTAGCTCTCCTTGGTAGCGTTGGGGAATCGCTTAATCCTGATTCATAGCGCAAACGTATAAGGGGCAGAACAATGACGTCCAAGCACTTAATCGAATATGAACATGCCAATGCACGAGTTCGAGCTGTTTACGACGACATCATGCAGACGCGGCAGGTAGACCAGGTTAATAACTTTTGGAAATGCCTCGCGGCGCATCCCGATAATCTCGAACGCACGTGGCAGAGTCTCAAACAAGTGATGGCTCCCGGCGCACTGGACGCTTTGACCAAGGAGTTGATCTATGTCGCAGTCAGCGTCACGAACAACTGCCCATATTGCATCGGTTCTCATACTGCCGGCGCACGCAAAGCCGGTATGACCGATGAAATGTTTGGCGAGCTCCAGGCGGTGGTCGGCATGGCAAATGAAACCAATCGACTAGCCACTGGTTATCGCGTGCCATTGGACGATGCGTTTAAATAATAATTTGGGAGTAGGCTGAATATTTGACCCCAGTATGTATGCGCTGGGGTCGCTTGTGTGATCCCTTATTCGCCACGGTCACGGGGACTCCACATTTACTCTATAAGAATGGCGAGCACATAGCTTTGCTTGTTGATAGCTGTTCGAGTCACCGTAATTTTGCCGCTCCCTACATCCAGTTTAGCCGGCAGCCCCTTCATGATCGCTTCGTCGATGGAGTGTGGAATAGAAAGTCCTAACGCTCGAACTGCCAGACGTTTGGTTGCTCTCACCATCTCCCGCTTGGCAGCATCTTCATCAGAAGGCAACAGCACTTTGAGAATTAGCTTCACACGATTTGGTGTACCGCTGGACCCCTCTGCCAAGAAGGATATTCTATTCCCGTCAGTCGAGGATGCGGAGATCGGCCGGGCTCCACTACTACAGCCTTCATCTCCATCCGGATGGGTGATCCATTCGCCAGCGCGCAATTGGGTATCGTTAAGCAGGGTGCATACCTGAACGGCGGTTTGAACGCGTAGTTGAGCGAAGCAATTGAGCGACAATGAGGCTGCGATAACTGCGAATATTAGACGTCCCATATTACTCCTCCTTTATTAACGCGCTAATTTTTCAATCACTGATCCCTGAACTTCACACCTGCATTACTCGACCCGGTGCGGATATCTCGTACGGTACCTAGTGCCACCGCAGCGGACAGGGCCGCGATCAAGGCTGCCGCAATGAACGCAAATTTCAAGCCTGAGGTTGCGTCGCCTGAATGAGTGCTGAGCGCAGACACTGCGGCAATGATTGCGATGCCTAGAGCGCCGCCAATCTGCTGATCCATCTGAAGTAAACCAGACGCTGTACCTGCATGCTCGTTCGGTACACCGTGCATGATCGCCATCGTGCCGGGGGCAAATACAAGCGCGATGCCTACTGCGTGCAGTAGCAACGGCAACAATACGTTTGGAAAATAAGTACTGTGGTCGTCTATCAATGCGAACAGGGCCAAACTAATTGCAACCAGTGAGCTTCCGACAATTAGCATTAAGCGCGGGCCGAGCCGTTCGACCAGTCGTGGCACAAAATGGGTGATCGCAAACACCGTAGCAGTCAGCGGTACGTAGGCAAGGCCAGCCATCAGCGGACTGAGTCCAAGTATCCGTTGAAGATACTGAACCAGCAGAAACAGAACCGAGAAATGCATCCCGACAATGAGAGCCATCACTACCAACCCCGCATTTCGTTGTCCGCTTTGCAGCAAACCTAAATCAAGCAGCGGGGATGTGTGCTTGGATTCGATAGAGTAGAAAATAGCAAATAGAAGGGCTGCTCCGGCAAATATTGACAGTGTTTGGATGTTAGTCCAGCCGCTTTGCGCAGCGTGTATAAAGCCATACACCAATGCCACGGAACCCATAGTGGCGGTTAAGGCTCCGCCAATATCAAGGCGAGCTGACCTATGAGGAGTTTCGTCGGCAAGAAGGCCAATTAACGCTACGACTGCGATACCTACCGGCACGTTTATTAGCAACGACCAACGCCAGGACAGGAAATCTGTCAACGCGCCACCCAATATCAACCCTGCCGATGCTCCGATCGAGGAAACGGCAATGAACAGTGAAAGGCCCTTGGCGCGCTCAGCTTCGTCTCGAGCCATCACAGTAATCAGTGCCAATACACTTGGCCCAGCTAAAGCTGCTCCCATGCCTTGCAGAACTCTAGCGAGCACCAGCATTGGGGCGGAACCTGCAAGACCACCCAACAGCGAAGCTACAATAAAAATAATGAGCCCTATGCGGAAGGCTCGCACCTGCCCAAGCAGGTCGCCAAGTCTTCCGCCAAGCAGTAACAAACCGCCAAACGCCAGTGCGAACGCATTGGGCACCCAGGACAGACCGGCAGCGCTAAAGCCCAAGTCTTGCTGGATGCGTGGAAGTGCGACGATGACGATCAGGAAATCCATCTGCAACATAAGCTGAGCGGCGAGGATCGTCCAGAGAGCAAGCGTACGCTGCCCTGGAGAGGCCGCAGCTTTTTGCAACACGCTATACGCCATAACTACGGCCTGCTCTGGAAGGGTTTAACGCTGGGAACGGCAAGATTCCAGAATCAGATCTGCGACGCGCCGCCGTCGACGAAAAGCTCTACGCCGTTGATGTAGCCAGCCGCGTCGCTGGCTAGAAATGCCACTGCGTGGGCGATATCTTCCGGTGCGCCAATACGACCTACCGTACTTTTGTCAGCCAGGAAGGCGAAGACACCTTCAGCTTGATCCTTGGGGAAATATGCATCGAAGCCTGGCGTGCGCGTTGGGCCTGGGCTGACAACGTTGATTCGGATTTTCGAGCCTTTCAGTTCTTGAATCCATGCACGCACCAGGTTACGAACACCTGCTTTCGCAGCACCGTAGACACTCATTCCAACCGGAGGGTTGATCGACGCCGTGGAGCCGATAAGAACGATTGACCCACCGTGCTCCATCAGGGGGAGTGCGCGTTGGACGGTGAACAGAACGCCTTTGAGGTTGGTACCCAAGGTTTCGTCGACATGGGCTTCGGTGATGGAGCGTAACTCTGACGGTTCTGCGCCGCCTGCGTTCGCGACCAGAATGTCGACTCGGCCGTGCTGATTTTTGATGTGGTCGTATAGGTTTTGGATGTCCGCCACCTTGGAAATATCGACGGCAACCCCTGAAGCCTGGGAGCCTAGCTGGCTCACAGCTTTGTCTATTTTTTCTTGGTCGCGGCCTGTAACTACGACGTGAGCACCTTGGCTAACCAAGTGTTGCGCTATGCCCAAGCCAATCCCTGAGGTGCCGCCGGTTACCACTGCGATTTTGCCTTCGAACAACATGAGTAGCCCCTGTGATGAATGAATATAGTGATCACTATATTGGCGGTTTTCAAATGCTGCAAGGGGTTATAGTGATCACTATCCAGGGCTCGCACTTCGCCATCACAGGGTTTACAATAAATGATGACTACGAAATCTTTGGATACGAACCGCTTGATACGTCGGCGTCGCCCCGCTTTCGATCGCGAGGAAGGGGTCAGGATCGCTCAGGATCTCTTTCACGCGCGGGGCTACGATGCAGTTAGCGTGGCTGACTTGACCAAGGCGCTGGGTATTGTCCCGCCGAGCCTTTATGCAGCCTATGGAAGCAAGCTCTCGCTTTTCGAACGAGCCCTGACCAATTACGTTTCTACCAGTGCACTGCCGCTGGATACGCTATTGGCATCAGAAGGAACTCCAGCGCAAGTTCTGACCAATCTGTTTGTAGCCGTTGCGCGGCATTACACCCAGGATCCGGTCCTTCGGGGATGTATGGTGAGCGAGGCAATGCGTTCGGATGACAAGGAAGCTGCCGCTTTTGCAAATAGCTTTGCAGATAAAGCAATCGAGGAAATCCGAGCCTATGTGGCCAAGCATGCTTCTGCCGAAAAGGTCGATAGCATTACGGACTATGTCGTTTTGACTCTGCGCGGATTGTCTTCCTACGCGTGTCTGGGCAATTCGCAAGAGAAGCTCGTCGGTTGCTCAATTTTAGCGGGTCGGGTGTTTGAATCCGAGTTTGAGTTGCCCCGAGTTGTTTAACCTGCAGTCCTGTTTCGTAAATCCGATGAAATCAGGGCGCCTTCTTAGCCAGACGCTTCCGGCACATTCGTGGCGTGCCTCGAATTCCCCGCCTAAGACTGCCCAGCTCATAGACGTGTATTGAGCTGGAAATCGTTTGCGCAAATCTGAATTTATATATAGTGTTCGATATATAGAGGGGCGATTGGCCATCAGGGGATGCGCATGCTCAGGAATAAAGTCATTTTGGTGACTGGTGGATCGTCGGGCCTCGGTTTTGCTGTTGCGAGAGAACTCGCCCTTCAAGGGGGGGAACTCATCATTACCGGGAGCAGGCAGGACCAGATAGAAGATGCGGTTGCCAAGCTCGGATTTTACGCGGTAGGAGTTGTAGCCGATGTTTCCAAGGTGACTGACATAGAGAGGCTGTTCAAGCGTATAGAGATTACTCACGGTCGCGTCGATGTGGTCGTCGTGATGCCTGACGCTTGCAAGCCTGTACCCCTCGGAGAAATCACTGAGTCAATGTTTGACCGGATAATTAACTTCAACGTCAAGGGTGTAACGTTCACCGTTCAAGCGGCGCTTCCACTGATGGGCGATGGCGGTTCGATTGTAATTATTGGAGATACGGCTGCGGCAGAAAGTTTAGACCGCATGAGTCTCATTCATGCTGCCCGAGCTGCTGTTCAGAGTCTTGTTCGCGGTTGGATTAACGACATTGGAAGGTCGGGTATACGCGTTAACCTGCTCAGCACTAATTCAGTTGATATTGCATCGCTTCAAAATGCCACGCAAATAGGAGCAACGGATGGTCCCCATTCTGCAGGTCGCGGATCAAAAAAAAGTTGCAAACTGCAGTCCGAAATCCTACAGGCGACTGCATTTCTGGCCAGTGACAAGTCAAGCGATATGAACGGCTTGGAGCTGTTTGCTGGCAATACAAAGTTTCAGCATTGATGAAATAAACTACGTCTTACCACCTGTCTGATTAGTTCAGTGCCGATTGGGTTTTCAATAAACTCCGCATCATATTTGAGGCTCCACTTTGGTCGAAAATCCGGTTCCTGCGTATTCGGCTAGAACGTTATACGAGGCCGCGTACTTGCCTGTGCAAGGCACATTTGTAGTTTTCAAAATTATTGGCTTCGGACCCTGGGCTGAGCTTCTGAAAAATAATGGATGGTGAGATTAACAAACTACTAAGGCGCATGAATATGGGGGTGCGTTCACCTGCGGGATTTTCAATAGCCACGCTTATTCCTATTGGCGTGCGGTTATTCAGCCTAATCCAAATGGGTCGTTGCAAGATTCAGCCGATGATTTTAATCGTGTCTGGCTGCAGGACGCCGCAATACGGCGTCTTGCTCGAAAGTTCAAAGGTGGTGCGTGTGGTGATTACAATATTTGCCCAGCTACGGCTTCGATTGCCGCCTGAGTAATCGAGACAATTTCACTGGCTTCGGCACTGGTCATCACCAGCGGCGGGGCGAAGCCAAGGATATCTGCATGAGGTAGAGCCCGGGCGATAAGACCGCGTTCCATGCAGGCTGCCGCGATCAACGGGCCTACTTTGCGTGACGGATCGAACGGAATGCGCTCTGTTTTATCAGCCACGAATTCAATCGCAGCCAGCATCCCGACTCCTCGAACCTCGCCAACCATTGGGTTGTCGGCCAACGCTTCTCTCAGTCTTTGGTTGAACAGTGCGCCAACCTCAGCCGCGTTGGCCGCAATGTTCTCACTCTCCAGGATATTAAGATTTGCGAGTGCTGCAGCCGCGCAAACAGGATGACCGGAATATGTCCACCCATGACCCATCGCGCCTTCACGCTTGGAAGCCTCTTCGATCACATCCCAAACTTTCTCGCCAATGATCGAGGCGGACATAGGCGCGTATGCGCTCGTCAGACCTTTGGCGACCGTAATCAAATCGGGTTTCATGTTGAAGTAATGGCTGCCCATGGGCGTGCCGAGACGCCCAAATCCGCATACGACCTCATCGGCGATCAGTAGCACGTCGTATTTGTTAAGCACTGCTTGTATCGCTTCCCAGTACCCGGCCGGCGGGACAATAATTCCTCCGGTGCCCATGACCGGCTCCCCGATGAAAGCGGCAACAGTGTCTGGGCCCTCACTCTGGATGAGTTGGTCCAGATCCGCTGCGCATTGCCGAACGTAGTCGGCCTCGCTCATTCCCACAGGTGCTTTATAAAAATGTGGGCACATTGCATGCCGGACATCAGCCTGTGGCAGATCAAAGTTCATATGGAAACTGGGAAGGCCCGTCAGGCTGCCACTGGTGATCCCGGAGCCATGATAGGCGCGCTGACGGGAGATGATTTTCTTCTTCGCCGGACGCCCGAGTACGTTGTTGTAATAACGGACCAGCTTGATTTGCGTTTCATTGGCATCCGAACCAGAGAGGCCGAAGTAAACCTTCTTCATACCGGTGGGAGCCCAATCCAGGATTCTGCTCGACAGCTCAATGATGGGTTCTGAGGAGTGGCCCGCGTAGGTGTGGTAATACGCCAGTTGCTTGGCTTGCTCGTACATTGCCTCAGCAATTTCGAGCCGACCATACCCAATATTGACGCAGTACAGTCCGGCGAAGCCGTCGATAAACTCCTGGCCATCGCTGTCCTTGACCCGAATACCTGAGGCGCTTTTGATAATGCGGCCTTTGAGTGCCCCGGTGACGTGATCGTGGGCGTGTGTGGACGGGTGCATGAAATGAGCGCGGTCCACTTCAAGCAAATCATCGTAGTGAGTCATAAATTTCTCCGGCAATTGAAGTAAGGGTCTCAGGCGCTGTGTACAGCGCTAATCAAGACTTCTAGTTCGAGCTCGATCAAGGCGCCGTCGGGCAAGCTGCTGACGCCCACGGCGGTGCGTGCCGGCAGTGGCAGATCCGGCCACGCTTTGGCAAGTACGTCGGAAGCCGCATTCAGTACGGCGGTATGTGCACCGAAACTGGAATGACTGCGGATAAATCCGCGGAGTCGGGTGATTGTTTGGACCCGATTCAGTTGACCATCGCAGGCCACCCTAAGGGCCGCGAGCGCGTTAAGCATTGCTACCTGAGCAGCTAGCCGAGGGCGTTCAAGATCATCACTCTCCTGACATATTCCCTGCATTGCCACCCCGTCGATGCGGCAGGTTTGACCGCTGATGCTCACCTGTACAAAAGCCCCCGCTGCTGCATTGGCATAGGGTGCGTAATGACCTTTGGGTCGGGGCGGCGGGGGTAGGATTAGTCCCGATGTCTCAAGTCGCTTTTCTGGTGTGATGGCTGTCATACATGTCCCTCTGCGTCACACGTTGGCGTGCGTGACGAACTTACTGTTGAGGTAATTTTCGATTGCTTCGCTACCGCCTTCAGCGCCGTGCCCCGAATCCTTGATGCCGCCATTGGGTGTCTCTGGCAGCGCCAGTCCAGCGTGGTTGATTGACAACATGCCGCTTTCGATTCCGCTGATCAGGTGATGCGCGGTCGCGCTAGAAGTTGTGTAGGCGTAGGCGGCAAGCCCATAAGGCAAGCGATTGGCCTCGGCGAGCGCATCATCGATGTCGTCGAATGACAGGAGGAGCGCTAGTGGTCCGAATGGCTCTTCATTCATGGCCTTGGCATGCACCGGAACCTGACTGAGAACCGTGGGCTGAAAGAAGCACCCCTCGGTGCCGATCCGCTTTCCGCCACATAGGAGCTCACCGCCACAGGCGACTGCATCTTCTACAAGAGCCGTCATGGCTTGGACACGACGATTATTAGCCAGGGGTCCCATGTCGGTGTCGGCTGACAATCCATCGCCGACACGAAGGGCTCGAGCAAAACCGACAAACTCCTCGGTAAAGCGTTCGTAGACAGAAGCATGAATTAGAAAGCGCGTCGGCGAAATACAGACCTGTCCTGCATTGCGAAACTTGCTCGCTGCCATCGTGCGGGCTGCCAGCGTGATGTCGGCGTCGGCACAGACGATCACGGGGGCATGTCCGCCCAACTCCATCGACATCCGCTTCATATGGCTACCCGCGAGGGCTGCCAGTTGTTTGCCAACCGGAGTAGAGCCGGTGAACGTGACTTTACGGATAACAGGGTGGGCAATCAGGTAAGAGGAGATTTGTGCAGGGTTCCCAAAGACAAGATTGATCACCCCCGGCGCAACGCCCGCATCGGCAAAGGCCTGGACAAGCGCTGCAGGGGAAGCGGGTGTTTCTTCAGGCGCTTTAGCGATAATGGAGCAGCCTGCCGCAAGCGCCGCGCAGATTTTTCTAACCAACTGGTTGAGAGGAAAATTCCAGGGAGCAAATGCCGCAACCGGGCCCACTGGTTCTCGGATAACCATCTGCGCAACGTGCCGACTGCGTGAAGGAATTATCCGGCCATAGGTGCGCACTGCCTCCGACGCGAACCATTCGATGATGTCCGCTGCGGCCAGAGTTTCCGCTCTGGATTCGGCGAGCGGTTTACCCTGTTCAAGGGTCATCAGCCGGGCAATCGATTCGAAGCGCTCGCGAAGCAAGGCCGCCGCCTTCTGCATCACCTTGGCGCGTGCGAATGCTGCAGTGTCCCGCCAAGTCAGGAACCCGGTTGAGGCTGCAGCTAGCGCACGATCAAGGTCTTCAATCGTCGCACTGGCGACTGAGCCAATGGGTGTCCCGTTCACAGGGCTGATCACTGAAAGCGTCGCGCCGCTGCTGGAGTTGCACCAGACGCCATTGATGAATAACTGAGTGTCTGAATAGCTCATATCTTCTCCTGAGAGTCCTTACCTGCAACGTCAAAGCAGCTCGGCTTGCAGTACGAGGCGGCCGTTAACGTTACCGTCTCGTAGACGAATAAGCGCTTCGTTCGCCTGGTCTTGCGGCATGAGCTCTACAGGGATCGGTGCTAACTTGCCCGACTGGGCGAGCGCCACGACCGCGCGCAGATCAGCTGGCGAGCCTACAAAGCTGCCTTGAACTGTTAACGCTCGTGTAGCCATGATTGGGAGTGGCAGCGTGAGATCCCCACCAAACAGCCCGACTTGGATCAGTTTTCCGCCCTTACGCAGGCTGGCAAAGGAGAACCGGGCACTGGCCGAGCCGTTGACGAAATCGATGACGGCTGACACCAGACCGCCGCATGCCTGAACTATTTGTTCAGTCACGTCGTCTGCACTGGCGTCGATCGCTATCGTTGCTCCGTGCAATAGTGCTGCTTCCCGTTTCTCGGGACTGAGCTCGACCACTAATATGTTGCTGTGACCCAGCGCGAGTGCCATGGAGATTGCGGCCAGGCCCAATCCGCCAGCACCGACCAACACCAGGTATTGATTGGCAGCAAGCGGCAATACTTTGCGTAACGCTGCATGTACGGTGATGCCCGAACAGGCATAGGTCGCGGCTACGGCAGGATCAAGACCATCAAAGTCGACAAGATGTCGTGAGTGTGGAACTAGCACATGAGAACCGTAGCCACCGTGCTGGTATACACCGATGCTTTTGAGTTGCTGGCACATGTTGTCTTGCTCTGCCAGACATTCGCTACATTCGCCGCAGCCTACCCATGGGTAAACAATGCGCATGTCACCCACTGCGATGCCTCTTGCGTCAGGTCCTAGTCGCGTTACTCGACCAACAACTTCATGGCCCATCGCCAAGGGCAACGTCATGCCCCGCTCAGTCATTTGCAAACGCTTGTCGCCGCCTAAATCGTAGTACCCATCCCAGATATGCAAATCGGAGTGGCAAACTCCGCAGTAGGCAACCTCGAGTAAAACTTCGCTGCCCACTGGCTCAGGCGTTGGCAAATCAATTTTTCGCAGCGGTTGCCCGCACTCACATACAGCCCATGATTTCATAATGTGTTCCATTGAGAGCCAAGTTAGATCGAGGGCTAGTGAATGTGCTGCAGGAACTCACGCAGTCGTTGACTGGGGGGATTCGTCAGAAGATCTGCTGGCGAGCCGTCATGCGCAATATTCCCCCCATCCATAAAGAGCAATCTGGAACCCACTGTTCGTGCAAAGCCGATTTCATGGGTCACCACCACCATCGTCATGCCTTCCGCTGCCAGTGCCTGCATCACTTTCAGAACTTCGTGACGAAGTTCCGGGTCGAGCGCTGATGTGGGTTCATCGAACAGAATGAGCTTGGGCTGTACCGCCAATGCGCGCGCTATGGCCACACGCTGCTGTTGTCCACCGGACAGTTGCGACGGGTAGTGATCCTGTCGATTGCTGAGCCCAACCTTGTCCAGCAGTTGCAGCGCTATTTCGCGTGCTTCGCTTTTCGATTGTCCCCGCGCTCGGACAGGTCCGAACATTACGTTCTGCAATGCCGTCAGATGCGGGAACAGGTTGAACTGTTGAAACACCATGCCGGCTTCCAGTCGAATCTGACGAAGCTGGGCCGAAGTGCCCCGCACGCTGATGCCGTCAACCTTCAGATCACCGCCACTGATACGTTCCAGGCCGTTGATGCAACGCAGTAGCGTCGATTTCCCAGACCCGGAGGGGCCGATAATGACCACAACTTCGCCTTGGCTGATGGTCAGGTCAATCCCGCTCAAGATGGTGTGGTCGCCGTAACGTTTGATAGTGCCTTCAAAGTTAATCATGGGGTGGCCGTACCTCGTTCAAGCAGCCGCAGCAGTCCGGCCACAACGCTAATTAGCAGCAGGTAAATGATCGCAACCGTGCTCCAGATCTCGACTGTCTTGAAGTTCGCCGACATGATGGCCTGGCCCTCGCGCGTCAGTTCGGCGACCCCGATGACCAGGAAGATGGCGGTATCTTTGATACTGGAGATCACCTGATTTCCTAGTGCCGGGATTGCGCGGCGAGTGGCTAGCGGGGCCAGCACATACAGCAGAACCCTCCAGAACGGCAGGCCCATCGCAAGCCCAGCCTCTCGCAGTCCGTTAGGGATGCCTTGAAGTGCTCCGCGGACAATCTCTGCGAAGAAAGCTCCTGAGTTGAGTGCGATGGTGATAATTGCCGCGTTCACACCGCTAATGCGTAAATCCGCAAGCATCGGCAGTGCAAAATAAATGAACATCACCTGTACCACGATTGGCGTGCCACGGATGAGGCCGACATATCCCCGGGCAAGCAAATTCATAAGCCGACCATAGGTCAGCGCGGTGCCCGCCAGTGCGCCCAGGATAAGGCCAGCAACCAAGCCAGACGCCGATATGAAAATGGTGACTCGAAGTCCGGCTAACAAATCCGGCAATGCGGCCGGAATGGCGGCCCAATCAAAGTTCATGAGAAATTGTCTCCGTTGGCTGTGCCATATACATCACGTCCGTTCAGCTCAAGCCGGGTCTGGCGCTTGTCCAAACCATTTGCGGTGCAATTGTTCATAGCGACCGTCCGCCCGGATCTTCGCCAACTCTCTGTTCACAGGCTCAACCCAGCGACTGCCTTTCTGAAAGCCGATGCCGTAATCCAGCCCCTGTACGATCGGGGGCGTGATCAGCTTGACCTTTCCTTTGCCCTCTGTATTGGCGTAATAAACTAAATTGGGCGTGTCGTGGACCACTGCATCAATGCGGCCTGTTTGTAGTTCGAGCAATGCGTTAACAATGTTTGGATATTGTCTGACGTCAACGGTTTTCAAAGACTGTAAATAAGAAACGGTGGCTGTCCCCGTTTCTGCAGCCACAATCTTTCCTTTAAGTGACGTAGCATCGGTAATATCAGTGTTATCAATGCTGACGATCGCACTTTCACCAGTTTTATAGTATGAGTCAGAGTAGTCGATGACCTTTCGGCGCTCTTCTTTTATATAAAGTCCTGCCAGAACCACATCGATATTCTTTGTCTGCAGGGCGGGTACCAAACCCCCGAAATCCATGGGCTGGAGCTTCCATTTGACGCCAAGCCCTTTGGCTATTTCGCGCCATAGGTCTATGTCAAAACCTACGTACTCGTCACCCTGTTTAAATTCAAAGGGCAGGAATGAGGTATTGCAGCCCACAATAAGTTCATCTTCTGCGCTGGCGAATGTCGCCATCAGAGAAAGGGGAACGGCCAAGAGCCAATATTTCAGTGTCTGTAAGCGGCGCATGATTGATCCTTTATAGAATTAATATCAGTCTGCGGCAGTCGGAAGGAAGTCACCCGTACTCTAGGTGCGAGGATTCTGTGCGTTATTATTCGGATTTTTATAAGTATTAGACAAACCAGTGATGTCCGAATTGACAGACAATCAATGTGTTGACGGTTTGATGTTATGGCCGGGATGCTACCGAGACAAAACCATAGTGCGACGCTGATTGATCCAAATTGCGACAGAGGCAGTTCGTCAAAAGGCAAATCCCGAAACGAGGCTTGAACACCACCAGGGTCAATGAACCGGGTGAATCAGGGTTCGAGTCGGGCCGGCAGGCCGGTGACGCAAAGTCCCAGACTGGCAAGCAAGCGGGTGAGATGGCCGCTGTTGGCAAAGCCCAGGGCGTTACTAACCACAGACAGACGATGCCCACCATTGAGCATCTCGACAGCGCGCTTTGCGAGCATACGACGGCGCGCGGCGACAGGTGTCACTCCCAGTTCATCAAGGGAAACCCGCTGCAGCGTACGTGTGGATACTCCTAGCAAGCAGGCGACTGCTTCGACGGAGGGCATGTCGCCTTCGTCCTCTAGCCCCTGCATGAATGCCCCCATCATCTGGGCACTAAGAGACATCGCCGTTGGGGCGATTGGTATCCGTCGACTGCTTCCTAATTGCTCGACCAGGGCTTTGACTAGCCATCGGGCACTGGCGGGATTGAGGACCGGCGACATCAGCGCCTCTAGCATCGCCTGGCTGGACCCGTCCAGATGAACCGGGCCTCCCAGATTTGTAAGGTCCAACAGCTCGGGAGTCAAATAAAGCTCTCCATGATGCTGGCGAATCGTTTCTGATCGGGTCCGATGAGCTACGCACGGGGGTAGCAGAAGCGCCACCCCACGAGTGAGCGTGATGCTCCCGACCTGGGACGGCACCTCGTCTGCCGAATCAGCCCAGGTTGTCTTCAAGCCGCCCAGGCGTGGCCACAGCAACATGGCGCAATCGTGCATGTGCCAGCGGTACTCGTATTTAGGCTGCTGGCTCAGTTGTAGTGCGAAGCCGGTTTGTGCGGCCATGGGCAGTTTCGAGGACATATACGCGCTGATTGTCATAATCAAACTGCTCCAATGAATCGCTTCGTGCGGTCAGTCTCTTCAACCTGAACAATATCTGCAACTGTTCACTGACCGGCGTGGTGTGCCGCAAAACGGATTGATGGATGGCGGCAATTGGTTTGGCCTGGGGAAATGACCCACCTAGGCTGTGGGCACTTTTGTCCAATGCCAAGGAGTAAGCCGTTGACTGACGTAAGCCTGATCAAAGTGTTTGTCAGAGGAATTGAGGGCGGAAATCCGGTGCCACTGGTGGCCGATGCTGCAGGTATGAGCTCTGAAGAAATGCGAGATATCGCTCGAAGATTTGGCCATGAGTCATCGTTCGTGCTGCCCGCCACGCGCCCGGATTGTGACTACCGGCTAAGGTTTTTTGTGCCCAAACACGAGATGGAAATGTGTGGGCACGCCACCGTGGGAACGATGTGGGCGCTTCGCCAATGGGGGCTGTGGAATCAAGACAGCGCCTGGGTCGAAACCCTGAGCGGTCGGGTCCAGGTGATGTGGGAAGCGTCAACGTCTCGCGTCTGGATTTCGCAGCCGGCGGTAAACGTTGACGCGTTGAATGTCGATCAGGTCCAGGAGGTCGTCAAGGTGCTGGGTCTGCCGCCTGGCGCGACAATCAGTTCAGTGGTCAACGCATCCACTAGCCGGGTCAAGACATTGATCCGATTAGGCGATTCAACAACTCTCAATGCTCTCCAGCCAGATTTTGCATCTATCGAAGAGGTATGCGAGGCCATCGGTTCTACGGGTCTTTATCCCTACGCGCGCGTGTCAGCGAGCCGTTGGAGCGCCCGACAATTTCCCAAAGCATCCGGGTATCCGGAAGATGCGGCAACTGGCATCGCTGCTGCCGCGCTTTGGGGCTACCTCGCTGAAACGGGGGCGTTGGAATCGTCGAGCGTCTGCAGTGTTCTCCAGGGTGATGCGATGGGTTCGCCTTCTTTGATCGAGGTCAAGGCGCGTAACAACGAAGCGGGGGCGTCCGGTTGTTGGCTGAGCGGGGAGGTGGTATGGGCCAACGCGCCCTCCAGCGTTGGACATTCATCCTAGTAGTGACTTGAGCACAAGCTGCTCAACTACGGGATCTTATATCGATCGCTATAAAATCCTTGATGGCGCGTGAAACGCTATGTCATGATGGGTATATAGCGAACGATATATAACCATCAGACGGGCCTGGCCCTGGAGTTAGCGACATGAGCAACACTAGCGATAACCTGAACCTTCTTGCACGCCTGGAAGTGGAGAGCGCAATTCACCGTCTTCATGCTACCTACGCGCACCGTCTGGACAGTGGCGATTTTGAAGGCGTCGCAGACGTGCTCCAACACGCCGTCATTCATGTGCTCGGAAACGAAGCTTCTACCGTTGAAGGTCTGCTGGAGTTTTTCAACCTTGGTTTGCAGGTTCACGCCGATGGCACTCCGCGCACCTGGCATTCGGTCACTAACGTGTTGATCGACCTTGATGCGTCAGGCGACAAAGCAAGCTCGGCCAGTTACTACACCGTGCACCAGCAACTCGACGGCTTTCCGCTGCAACCGATTTGCACTGGTAAGTATCTCGATCAGTTCGAGCGTCACGATGGGCAATGGCGCTTCAGCCGCCGCGAAGTGACCTTGCGCATGGCTGGTGATCTTCAGCACCACGTCAAAGGTGCGCAAACCGACGCCGTGGTGCAAAACGCCCGATAGTCAAAGCCAGGCTTCATGCCGGGCTATGCCAGGTCTGAAGCCTTTGCATCAACAGGATCAGGAACAACCATAATGACTAACAAGCGGCACGCGCTGGTGACCGGCGCAAACAAAGGCATTGGATTTGCCATTGCCAAAGGGCTGGCCGAAGCCGGGATGTCGGTGTGGATGGGCGCACGCGATCGTGCGCGTGGCGAGGAGGCGGTTGCTCGGTTGCGTGAGCAAGATCTCGATGTGCATTTTTTGGAGATCGATGTAGCGGACCAGTCGAGTGTGCAACGCGCCGCAGCAACGTTGTCGTCCGAGGTAGGCGCACTCGACGTGCTCATTAATAATGCCGGCATTATTATTGATGTGACGACTCCGCCGAGTCAGGTCCGAATGGAAGACATGAAGGCCGTTTTCGAGGTCAACTTATTCGGTCCCGTACGCGTTACCCAGGCTCTGCTGCCGCTTATGAAAACCGCGCAGAATGCTCGCATCGTCATGATGAGTAGCGGCGTTGGATCATTTGGGCTTATCACTGATCCGACCTCGATCTATTCATCTGTCAACCTTCTCGACTACACGTCTTCGAAGATTGCGCTGAACGCCATCACGGTCTCGTTCGCTAAAGAACTAGAGCCTCTTGGTATCAAGGTTAACGCCGTAGAGCCTGGTCATGTGAAGACCGATCTCAATGGTAATTCTGGCTTCTTGACACCTGAAGAAGGCGCCGCAACGGCAATCAGGATGGCGTTAATTGGCCCTGAAGGCCCGACCGGTGGCTTCTTTGGCAGTCACGGCCGCCAGCCTTGGTAGAAATTCGGTAATCGGGATGTTGAGGTTGGAAAAAACCCAACTTCGACATGCTGTCTTGGTTGATAGCGCTGATTGCCTCTAAGTGACGGATGAATGCCGACTGGCTCGTTAAGCGACTCAGCAGATGAACTCTTCACATATTCTTCTTTTCATGAGACGCCTTGCTAATCAATTTATCGCGTCCTGAACCTGTTGCTGTATCCATTCGCAGAATATGGATACGCCGTAACTGTGTTCGTGGGTAGTGGATGTCAGCAGGTAATAGCCGGATCTACGCTCCAGGGGCCTGTTGAATGGCGTAATCAATCTGCCCGATTCCAGTTCTTGTTTGAGCAGTCGCGTCTGTCCCATTGCTACGCCCAACCCGTCTGCGGCGGCCTGATAAGCCAGCAGCGAACTGGGCAATGAAGCGCGACTGTCTTTGTCATCGAGCGCCATTGCATCGACCGACTTCAACCACGCCGGCCAGTCAGCTGTCCGGTAATGTGAGTCCAGGAGTTTGAAGTGGCGCAGGTCCAAAGGTACCTCCAGCGCCGCTTTGCCTGCGAGCAGGCTCGGGCTGCAGACAGGCTCGATGATGTCAGAAAACAGCTTCAATGCTGACGGTCCCGCTTGATCGTCTCGAACGAACTCGATGGAAATGTCCTGCTCATCACGGTCAAAGTCAGCAGGTTTTACGCCTGTGCTTAGCTGCACCTTGATGTTGGGATACGCCGCCTCGAATCCTGGGAGGTAGCGCAACAGCCATTTTGCAGCGAACGTCGTATATGCGCGAATGCGAAGCGTCTTGTCTTGGCGATGAATTCTGTCCGTCGCTCGAACAATGCCGGCAAATGCCGGACCAATCTCTTGTTGATATTCAACCCCGATCTTTGTAAGGGATACGCCCCGCGCCTCACGCTGAAACAGTCTTACGCCTAGATAATCCTCGATCAGCTGAATCTGCCGGCTGACTGCTGACTGTGAGACGTTCAGCTCTTCGGCGGCCTTGGTCAGGTTGCCAAGTCGAGCGGCAGCTTCAAAAGCTTTAAGGGCGTTGAGGGGAGGAATGCGGCGCATAGGAGCCATACCAAAAACTCATGGATCACTACCGTATCGGAATTTGTGCTCGCGGGCCAGTGGCCAGATGATTAGCGCCAGGTAGAACCATAAGAGTGTTAATAAAAATGAATTTTGAGCTAACCGAAGATCAACGCGCCTTTCAAGATGCGATCCGTCGATTCGCGCAGGACAAGTTGGCCGATGGAGCCCTTGAACGTGCCCACTCCACCGGTTACCCAACTGAGATCGTCCAGCTGCTCGTTGATCAGGGCCTGTTCGGCATCACCATCCCTGAAGCGGACGGCGGCATCGGCGGCGAGCTCATGGACGCAGTCATCGCGATTCAAGAGTTGGCAATGGTTTGCCCTAAATCAGCGGACCTTGTTCAGGCGGGTAATTTCGGCGCCATTCGTACCTTTGCAGAATATGCCAGCGACGACCTCAAGCAGCGTTACCTCGCTGACCTGCTCGCCGGCAAACGCCTGATGGCGCTGGGCATGAGTGAGCCAGAAGCAGGTTCGGCCGTCACGGAATTGAAAACCAGTGCACGTGAGGACGGTGATCACTACGTCATCAAGGGTACCAAGGTGTTCTCGACTCACAGTCCCCATGCTGATCTTTTTCTGATCTACGTTCGGTTCGGCCCGGGTCTGGACGGAATCGGCTCCGTCATTATCGAGCGGGGCACTCCTGGATTTGATGTAGGCCAGCCTTCTCCGTTCATGAGTGGGGAAGAATGGTCGCAGCTGTATTTCGACGAATGCCGGATTCCAAAAAGTAACGTTCTGCTGGGCCCAGGCGGTTTCAAGAAGCAGATATCGGGCTTCAACGTCGAGCGTATCGGTAATGCTTCTCGAGCGGTCGCACTAGGCCGTCATGCATTCAATATTGCCCGGGAGCACTGCCTGAACCGCTCGCAGTTTGGACGGCTTCTCTGTGAGTTTCAGGGGCTGCAATGGAAGTTTGCCGAGATGGCACTCAAGCTCGACAGCGCTCAGTTGCTGCTCTACCGCGCAGCGGTCAATGCCGATAATGGCTTGCCTACCGCTTACGAAACCTCAATCGCCAAGCTCAGCTGTAACCTCGCTGGTTTTGAGGTGGCCAACGAAGCCCTGCAAGTTATGGGCGGCTATGGTTACTCCAGCGAATCGCTGGTTGAGTACTGCGTCAAACGCACCCGGGGCTGGATGATTGCGGGTGGTTCGATCGAGATTCTGAAAAACCGGATTGCCGAAGATATCTTCGAGCGCCGCTTCGATCAGAGGGCCAAGTAATGACGCTAACGGGACGAGCTTTGGCAGATGCGTTGATCAGGCCACGTATTGTCGCCCTGGTTGGCGTATCCGATGACCTGACGAAGACGGCGGCACGGCCCTTGGCGTTTCTGCGTCGGTCTGGGTATGAGGGCACGATTTATTGTGTGAACCCTAGCAGAGCCACCATCCAGGGTGAGACTGCTTATAAGTCCTTGAGTGATCTCCCTGAGAAACCTGAGCACGTGTTCATCCTGACCAACAGCGATTTGGCTGTAAGTGCTGTGGAGGAGTGTGGGTTTCTTGGCATAGGGCTGGTGACAATTCTCGCGGGGGGATTTTCCGAGTCTGGAGACGTGGGCATTAAGCGCGAGGAAGAGCTCAAGACGATTGCCGCGCGGCATGGCGTGCGGGTGTTGGGTCCGTCGAGCATTGGTGTTGTTAACGTCAAAAGCAATCTCACACTGACTGCAAACGCCGCATTCGCTGAGCCCGGTTTGAAACCTGGTGGCATTTTCTGCGCATCTCACAGCGGAAGTTTGATCGGCGCGATGATTTCGAGAGGTGCTACCCGCGCCTTGGATTTTCACAGCCTGATCTCTGTCGGTGGGGAGGTCGACCTTTCAATTGGTGAGATCTGTTCAGCGACACTGGATGATCCGACTGTCACCGGCTACCTGCTTTTTTTGGAGTCGATGCGGCACGCCGATCAATTACGCGAATTCGCTATTGCTGCAGCTGCGCGAGGCAAACCAGTTGCGGCCTACAAACTGGGCCGTTCAGAAGTGGCGGCCGAGCTTGCCGTTTCTCACACAGGCGCGTTAGCAGGAGAGGATTTGATCGCGGATACCTTCCTTCGCGACTGCGGTATTGCGCGAGTTGAAACTTTCGAAGGCTTGCTCGAGATTGCGCCCTTGCTGACACGTATGCCTAACGTTCGGCGCGACCGTCCCTTGGCGGTGGGTGTGATTACCACTACCGGCGGCGGCGCTGCGATGGCGGTCGATCAGTTGGGAATACGCGACATCAATGCCGTACCGCCAAGTGATGAGACGCTGCGCCGATTACGTGAACGAAACATTGAAGTCAGCGCTGGCTCAATCATCGATTTGACGCTTGCGGGTACTCGTTACTCCGTAATGAGGGACGCTCTGGACGTACTGATGGACGCCCCCGAGTTCGATCTTATTCTTGCGGTGGTCGGGTCATCGGCGCGCACGCAGCCGGAGCTGGCGGTCAAGCCAATCATTGATGCGCGGCATGGCAACAAACCGCTGGCATGTTTCGTTGTACCTGAAGCGCCCGAAGCAATCATGTTGCTAGGAGAGGCTGGAGTACCTTCTTTCCGTACGCCGGAAAGTTGTGCAGACGCTATCGCTGCGCTGGGTCGACGTCGTTCCCCGGTGCCATTGGGCGCTCCACTACGTATTCCGACCGGCAACGCCCGTACCCTGAATGAGCTTGAGGCATATGGGTTGTTGAACAAGCTGGGCATCGACAGTGCGCCATCGATGGCTTTGAACATAGATGCCCCGATCCCTGAACTGCCGTTTGAGTTTCCGGTTGTAGTGAAAGTGTTGCATGACCAGATCGCTCACAAGACGGAGGTTGGCGGCGTTGTACTCAACGTTCGCAACGAGGCCGAACTGCACCGCGCGATCAACGCTATTGCTAAGTCTGTCGCAGAACACCTTCCAGCCGTCCAGCTCGAAAAAGTATTGGTACAGGCGCAGACCCGAGGTGTCGGTGAAGTCTTGATTGGCCTGCGGCGAGATCCCGAAGTGGGCTACCTCGTCATGCTCGCAGCTGGCGGCATCATGACCGAGATTTACCGTGATCGAGCCATGCGTCTTGCGCCGGTCACGCTGGAGTCGGCCCGCGAGATGATCTCGGAAGTCAAGGGACTCAAAGCGTTGGCAGGTTTCCGCGGCCGGCCCAAAGGCGATCTTGAAGCAGTTGCGCAAGCGTTGGTGAGCCTCTCTCGATTGGCATCACTGAGCAATGCAATTGTGGACGAGGCCGAGGTAAATCCGCTGATTGTCCTGCCCGAAGGCGAGGGTGTTCTGGCGGTGGACGGGCTGATTACCGTCTTCACGCAATGATTGTCTGGCGAGGCCAGGCCGGCCTCGCTCAAAGACCTCCAATCCCTGAATAACAAGAGAGACAGGTATGGCAGATCCCAACATTCAACAGCTTGCGGAACGGGTCAACAGCGACGCTTGGCTTGTGCACCGCGGTCGGTATTTAGATGTGCGTTTTCTTGTGGCATCCGGCACGGACCAATACGTGATCGAGATCCATAAGGGCCGTATCGACTCGATCGAACATGGCCCATTTGTGATGCCCCGCTGGACCTTCGCGATGAAGGCTGAGCCAGATGTGTGGGAAAAGTTTTGCGTGTCACATCCGGCACCACGCTTCCATGACTTGATGGCACTCATTCGCTTCAAGACCCTATTGCTTGAGGGCGACCAGCATCCGTTCATGGCCAATCTTTTGTACTTCAAAGATGTTTTTGCCTGTCTGCGACCGCTGGAGATTTCACTATGAATCCGACTACTCAGCCGTATTTCGAGCCAGTAACAGGGCGCTACCTGCATCTCGAATTACTTGGGCAAATGCACCGTATCTACGTCGAAGAGGCAGGAGAGGGGACACCGCTACTGTGCCTGCATACCGCAGGGTCCGACACGCGTCAGTACCGTGCTCTTCTCAACGATCCTGCTTTGCTCGCCAAGTATCGGGTTATCACTTTTGACTTGCCACGCCACGGCAAGAGTTCGCCAGGCGCGGGTTGGCATAAATTTGAATACAAGCTGACCTCACGAGATTACGTAGACATCATTTGTGCCGTAACCGACGCGCTCGCTCTTGAAAAGCCGATTGTCATGGGTTGCTCTATTGGTGGGCGGATCGTGCTTAATCTGGCGCTGGAATGCCCCGAACGATTCGGAGCATTGATTGGCCTGCAATCGGGCGCCCATGTGCACCCGTATTACGACCTGCAGTGGTTACATCGTCCGGACGTTCAAGGTGGAGAAACCTGCGCAGGAATTGTGTCGGGTTTGATCGGACCAGGTGCGCCTGAGACCGACCGTTGGGAAACGCTTTGGCATTACATGCAAGGCGGCCCAGGTGTTTTCAAAGGCGACTTGTACTTCTATAAAATCGACGGTGACCTCCGACAAAAGGTCAGCCAGATCGATACCCGGCGCTGCCCGCTCTACCTGCTAACCGGCGAATATGATTACTCCTGCACGCCCGAAGACAGCCTGGAACTGGAGCGTCTGATCCCGGGTTCGCATTTGACACTGATGGAGGGGATAGGCCACTTCCCTATGAGTGAGGATCCGGAACGATTCCTGAGCTACTTGCGACCTGTGCTCGAGCAGATCGAATCTTCCAAGGTGGCGCGCAATGACTGAGCGTCGTGTGCAATGCAGCGTTTTTGATGGCGTTGCGGTGCTAACTATCGTCAATCCTCCAGTCAATGCTGGCTCGGTCGCCGTAAGGCGTCAGTTGCTGGATGCCGTGCAGAGTTATTCAGCTGATGCGGATATATCGGCTCTGGTGCTGATTGGCGCCGGTAACACTTTCATTGCCGGTTCTGATTTGAAGGAATTTGGTCAGCCCCTGGTAAGCCCACAGTTGCCTGAATTGATAGCAGCGATTGAATCGTCAAGCAAACCAGTGGTGGCCGCGCTCAACGGCGCGGCACTGGGCGGTGGTTTTGAACTTGCTTTGGGTTGCGATGCGCGCATCGCCACGCCTGACTGCGTCGTCGGCTTGCCGGAAGTCACGCTGGGGATGATTCCGGGCGCAGGTGGCACGCAACGTTTGCCGCGTCTGGTCGGCACCGTGAAGGCGATCGAATTGATCTGCCAAGGCACTCGTCTGCCGGCCGTCGAAGCATTTAAATTAGGTGCAATTGACGCGCTGGCCAAAGGCGACCTGCTCGTAGATGCGATCGCCTTCGCAAGACAGGCTACCAAGAGACGAGTCGCAGACATCTCAATACCTGAGACCTCAATCGATGAGTTGAACGCGGCAAGGCGTCAAGCGCTCGCAAAAGGTCGTAGCCGACCTGCCGTGGCTGAGGCGATCGAAGCGGTTCTGAATGCCGAACGTTTGCCGTTTGTCGACGCCCTGAAGCGCGAGCGAGAAGTTTTTCAACAGCTGCGTGAAAGCAGAGAAGCAGCTGCGCTGCGCTACCAGTTTTTTGCTGAACGCTCCGCCGGGAAGCTACAAGAATTGGAGGGGGTCCAGTCACGTCCGGTCAATTCGGTAGGTGTCATCGGTGCCGGCACCATGGGGAGCGCAATCGCAGCGGCATTTCTTGATGCGGGTTTCAACGTCACGCTGGTGGAGCAAACTGCCGCCAAGTTGTCTGCGGGTTACACGCTGTTGACAGATATTTATCAGCGTCAAGTGGCAAGCGGGCGCCTTAGTGCTGATGCGCGTGATTCGCGCCTCGGTCAAGTGCGGCCCAGCTTGCGATACGAAGATCTTGCATCCTGCGATCTGATCATCGAGGCCGTATTCGAAGAGCTTCAGGTCAAGCTCGACGTCATGGAAAACCTGTCGAAGTTGGTTGGCCCTGAGACCTTGGTGGCTACTAACACCTCGTACCTGGACGTAGACCTTATCGCGGCGGGTTACCGATATCCCGAGAACGTCTGTGGCCTGCACTTTTTCAGCCCGGCGAACGTCATGAAGCTGCTTGAAATCGTTGATGCGAAATGTACGTCTGCCACAACGCTGGCCACTGCGCTGGCAGTCGCCAAACGGTTAAAGAAAGTTCCGGTAGTGGCCAGCAACGCCTTTGGCTTCATTGGGAACCGGATCTACGCCGCTTACCGCCGACACGCAGAGTTCATACTGGAAGAAGGCGCTTCGCCCTACGAGATTGACCAAGCGATGGAAGATTTCGGCTTTGCGATGGGGCCATTCGCAGTCGCCGATTTGTCCGGTCTCGATATTGCGTGGCGGATGCGAAAGGCGCAGGCACCTCACCGAAATCCCGAATCGAGGTATGTAGCGATACCGGACTTGTTGTGCGAACGCGGTTATCTGGGACGCAAAACCGGGGCAGGTTATTACCGGTACACCGACGGTAGGCGCGAGCCGGATTCAGACGTTCTGGAACTGATTGTGGATTACCGCGCTGACCACCAGATCAAGACCAAAAATTTTACTACGGAACAAATTCAGCGCCGGCTTCTACTGGCCATTATCAATGAAGCCGCATTGGTCATGGCTGAAGGCGTAGCGCGTAGTGAAGTGGATATTGATCTCGCGTTGGTGAATGGCTATGGCTTCGCGCGGTGGCAGGGCGGTCCCGTCTTTTGGGCCAAAGGCCAGGATCCCGCGCAGCTGCGTGAAGAGTTGGCTGCGCTGGGTGCGGTGAGTGGTACCGGTGTTGCCTTAGGTGATCTTTCGGCTTTGGGGATTTGACACATGGACCAGTTCTCGATCGAAAAGCATGTATATCCAAAGCTGGGCAGCCGCGTCGCTGGAAGGCGCCTGGAATCATCCGACGCTGTGATCCCTGTAGAGAATCCGGCAACCGGAGTAATTCTGGGTCATCTACCGTTGTTGGACTTAGCAGGAATTCAGCACGCAGCTGCGTCTGCCGCAGATGCGTTTCAAGTATGGCGGCGATACTCTCCCGCCGATCGAGCCCAAATTCTTCACCAGACCGCCCGCATATTGTTGGCTCGCAAGAGCGAGCTTGCCTGGCTGATAACTGTGGAACTGGGCAAGCCCTACCAAGAGGCGCTTCGCGAAGCGCAAACTGCTGCGGAGTTGTTCGAGTGGGCGGCTGAAGAGGCCCGCCGTGCTTACGGTCGCGTAATACCCGGTCGCGCTGCCGATGTGAATCAGTACACGGTATTCGAACCTATCGGTCCCGTTGCAGGCTTTTCCGGCTGGAATGCCCCCGCGATCACTCCCGCACGCAAGATATCCGGAGCGCTGGCAGCGGGATGTTCGATTGTAATGAAGCCCTCCGAGGCGACACCCGCCTGTGCAATCCTGATTGCCGATGCCCTTGAGCAAGCAGGGCTTCCACCTGGTACCTGCAACCTGGTGTTCGGTGATGCGGCAATGGTGTCTGGTTGCCTTCTCGATGATCCATCTATTCGGATGCTGACTTTCACCGGCTCTACCCCCATTGGCAAGCAGTTAGCCGAGCGGGCGGCGCGGACCCTCAAGCGCATGACACTGGAATTGGGTGGCTATGCCTGCGCGATGATTTTTCCAGACGTTGATGTGGACGCCGTAGCGGACAGTGCGGTGACAGCGGCCTACCGAAATTCCGGACAAGTCTGCACATCACCGACTCGTTTTCTGGTGCATGAATCCATTTATGAGCGGTTCGTCGATCGCTTTAGTCGTGGCGCTGCGGCCTTGCGTGTAGGCAATGGTTATTTGCCAGATACCCAGATGGGACCGCTGGCTAATGCAAGAGCCGTATCTTCCATGCAGCTGCTGGTAGATGACGCCAAGGAGCGTGGCGTGCAAATCACTGCAGGCGGTGAGCGCCTGGAAGGCCCCGGACATTTCTACCAGCCAACGGTGCTCGCCGGCCTTACCAATGATTGCCTGGCGGCTCGGCAAGAGCCATTTGGTCCGGTGAAGGGGATCACCGCGTTCGCCAATCTCGAGCATGCGTTAGCGTTGGCCAATCACTTGCCATTCGGTCTGGCAGCCTACCTATGGACCCATGACACACGAGTTGTAGGTGCTGTAGCGGGAGGCATCGAAGCCGGAGCGCTGGCCGTCAATCAATGGACTGTTTCACTCCCTGAGACGCCGTTCGGCGGCGTCAAAGACAGCGGGCAGGGTCACGAAGGCGGCATAGAGGGCATCCAGTCTTTCATGCAGATGCGGTTTGTCTCTCAGAAGTACTAAGCAAGTTTTATCGCGGCGTGCTCTGAAGGGCACGGCCACCACACAACAATAACTCACAAGAGCTGGCGGTAATCCATGGAAAAAAATCGATCCGACCTGATCACTTCGATCATTCGCAGCGAAAAATATCAGTTGCTGGTAAAGACCCGCTCGCGCTTCGCATTGAAGCTATCGGTTCTGGTACTGGTTATCTACTACGCCTTCATGATGGTCGTTGCGTTCAAGCCTGCACTCTTGAAAACACCTATTAACGATGCATCGGTCATCTCCATCGGTTTTCCGATTGCGACGCTGATGTTCGTGCTGTTCTGGTTGCTCACCGGTTGGTACGTACATCGCTCCAATACCCAATATGACCAGATGGGCCGGGATGTGATTCAGGAGGTGCTCAAGTGAGCGCGCTAATATCCAGACTGATCCCATTGGCCGTGTTGCCGATGGCATCGTCCACGTTTGCGGCAGACATTGGTGCCACCACGCGTCAGCCATTGAACATGGAAGCCATCGGCATGTTTTGCGTGTTTGTGCTGGTGACACTCGGCATCACTTATTGGGCCTCGCGCAAGACGCACACGACTTCTGACTTCTACACAGCAGGCGGCGGCATTACAGGCTTTCAAAACGGCTTGGCGATTGCCGGCGACTACATGTCGGCTGCCACCTTGCTTGGACTCTCAAGCCTTATTTTCGCAAGAGGGTTCGACGGCATCATCTACTCGATTGGTTTCTTCGTGGGGTGGCCGCTGATTCTGTTTCTGATGGCCGAGCGGCTGCGCAATTTAGGTCGCTACACCTTCGCTGACATCGTGACCTATCGCCTTGATGAAATGCGTACTCGTTCTTTGTCCGCGTTTGGCTCTTTGTCAGTGGTGTGTTTTTACCTGATTGTGCAGATGGTAGGAGCCGGGCAACTGATCAAACTGCTGTTCGGCCTGGACTACAAAGTCGCGGTGGTGATGGTCGGCGTGTTGATGATGCTGTATGTCACGTTCGGCGGCATGCTGGCGACCACCTGGGTGCAAATCATCAAAGCAGTGCTGTTGCTACTGGCCGGGACTTTCCTCACGGTCCTGGTGTTTGCCCACTTTGGCTACAGTCTTGATTTGCTGATGAACAAAGCGGTCGAAACACACAAGAGCGGGATCAATATCATGAGCCCCGGCAACTTGTTGTCGGACCCGGTTTCGGCCGTGTCACTGTCACTTGGGCTGATGTTTGGCACTGCCGGATTGCCGCACATCTTGATGCGATTTTTCACGGTATCCAATGCAGTGGAAGCTCGTAAATCCGTGTTTTACGCAACGGGATTCATCGGCTATTTCTTTGTGCTGGTCGCCATATTGGGAATGGCTGCCATCTCGATTGTGGGTACCGATGCCCAGTATTACGAAGGCGGTATTCTTGGCGGCAAAATGCTGGGCGGCAACAACATGGTGGCGATGCATTTGTCCCAGGCATTAGGCGGAAGCTTGTTCCTTGGTTTCTTCTCTGCCGTAGCGTTTTCAACAATCCTTGCGGTGGTCTCAGGCCTGGCGCTTGCCGGGGCGTCGTCAATCTCCCATGACCTGTACGCCACGCTGTTTCGCAAGGGTAAAGCCAGCGAGCACTCAGAGCTGCGTGTTACCAAGATTTCAACCGTCTGCATCGGCATCGTCGCAATTTTCCTGGGCGTCGCATTCGAAAATCAAAACCTCACTTTCCTGACTGGCCTCGCGTTTGGCATTGCTGCGTCCTCCAATTTCCCTGTGCTTTTTCTCTCCATGTATTGGAAAGGGTTGACCTCGCTAGGCGCAGTGGTGGGTGGGCTTGCCGGATTGGTCTCTGCGTTGGTGTTGGTGCTGCTTTCTCCGAGCGTGTGGGTTCAAGTATTGGGCAATGCGCATGCCATTTTCCCGTATGACCAGCCCGCGCTGTTCTCGATGCCGCTCGCCTTTGTAGTGATCTATGCAGTATCGAAACTTGATCGCAGTGCCAAGGGCAGGGCAGAGCAGGCGGCATTTGACGATCTTTCCGTACACGCGGAGCTGGGCCTGAACGTCGCTTCTCCCAGCGCTCACTGAGCCGGGATATTCATGGCGCCCAGAAGCTTAAGCAAATATTTAAGGAAAATTCCATGAGTCGTGACGTATACATCTGCGACGCTGTTCGCACGCCAATCGGTCGGTTCGGCGGAGGCTTGGCCACGGTTCGCGCTGATGACCTCGCAGCGGTACCGCTCAAGGCATTAATCGAGCGCAATCCGGCCGTGGACTGGTCTCAGCTCGATGAAGTCTTTCTGGGCTGCGCTAACCAGGCAGGGGAAGACAATCGCAACGTCGCCCGTATGGCACTTCTGCTGGCTGGACTCCCCGAGACGGTACCTGGGGTAACCCTTAATCGGTTGTGTGCTTCAGGGCTTGATGCGGTAAGTGCAGCTTTCCGCGCAATTGCCAGCGGCGAAATGGAACTGGCCGTTGCCGGCGGCGTGGAGTCGATGTCTCGGGCGCCTTACGTCATGGGGAAGGCAGACAGTGCCTTCGGCCGGACGCAAAAAATTGAAGACACGACGATCGGCTGGCGCTTCGTAAATCCTGCAATGCAAAGCGCGTACGGTGTGGATTCAATGCCTCAGACCGCAGACAACGTTGCATTTGAATATGACGTGTCTCGTGCGGATCAGGATGCATTTGCCTTGCGCAGTCAACAGCGTGCAGCGTCGGCACAACAGACAGGTTTTTTTGCAGAAGAAATCGTGCCGGTGCTCATCAAGGGTCGTAAGGCTGACACCGTTGTTGATCGTGACGAACATTTGCGCCCTGAAACCACGCTAGAGGCATTGGCCAGGCTCAAGCCTGTCAACGGCGCCGATAAAAGCGTTACGGCCGGCAATGCGTCAGGAGTAAACGATGGGGCAGTGGCAATGATCCTGGCATCCGGCGACGCGGTACGCGCCCATGGTCTGACCCCTCGCGCACGCATCCTTGGCACCGCTAGCGCAGGTGTTGCGCCGCAATTGATGGGTATCGGCCCGGTGCCGGCTGTTCGCAAGCTGCTTGAGCGATTGAGTCTGGATGTTAATGAGTTTGACGTGATCGAACTCAATGAGGCGTTCGCCAGTCAGTCCCTAGCAGTCCTTCGTCAGTTGGGACTCGAGGACGACAGCTCCAAGGTAAACCCGAATGGAGGCGCCATTGCTCTCGGACATCCGCTGGGTGCAAGCGGGGCACGTTTGGTGCTGACCGTGTTGCACCAGTTGGAACGTACCGAAGGTCGCAAAGGGTTGGCAACGATGTGTGTAGGTGTTGGCCAGGGCGTTGCATTGGCGCTGGAACGGGTAGAACCCTCGAACTTCACTTGAGCACCAGTAAACCGTCGGCGGACGGGTGTATCACCTGATTTTTTAATTTGAGCTTCGCGTATGCCCGTAACGGTTTTAACCGATGCGCGGCTTCGTTCGGCCCTACGAAAGCAAAAACACGATGATGAGAATAACAAAAATGAATAAAACGACTTCTACAACATCCCGCTTCCTAGGCACCTTGTGCATTGGTACGGCCGTCACTTCCAACGCATTGGCAGACTTTGTGTCGGACAGCCACGCGACGTTGGGGCTGCGCAACTACTATATAAACAGCGACTTCCGCGACGGCAGCGCGGCGCCTTCGAAGAGCGAGGAGTGGGCACAGGGATTTATGTTGAAGTTTGAGTCTGGCTATACCGGCGGGCCTGTCGGTTTTGGCATTGACGCCCTGGGGCTTGCTGCCGTCAAACTGGATGGCGGTAAGGGGCATCACCCCGGTGGTTCAATGATTCCCGACGACAGTGACGGCTCCGGAGTCAATGAATGGAGCCGCTTGGGACTAACGGCAAAGGCTCGCTTTTCAAAGACGGAATTTCGCTACGGCACCTTGACCCCCAAGCTGCCGATTTTGGTCTCCAGCGACGCCCGCTTGCTACCGCAGACTTTTGAAGGTCTGCTCATCACCTCCAAAGAAATTGATGATTTGACGTTGACCGGAGGATGGATCGACAAGGCCACAGGCCGCGCATCGACGAATCGGACAGGTCTTGCTGTGCTTGGACCGGCGTCCGGTAATGAGGAAAGTGATGGTCTGTTTCTGGCGGGGGCTGACTACAAGATTACAAAGCAACTGACAGGACAGTACTACTACTCGAACCTCAAGGACTACTACACCCAGAATTTCCTTGGTTTGGTGCACATTTGGCCGGTCAGCGACAATCAGTCTCTCAAAACCGATCTTAGGTATTTCCGCACTCGTTCAGACGGCGCAAACGGCTCCGCCTCAGGACGGGCTGAAGGGTATCGCGTAGGTGGCTACACGAAGGACGGCAGCGGGGAGATCGATAATGATACCTGGTCCGCTTACATGACTTACTCCTACAACTCTCATAGCCTCACGGCCGGATACCAGCGTGTCTCGGACAACAGCAACTTCGTTCAACCCAACCAGAATGGGCTGGGGGAGGGCGCCGTTGGCGCTGCCATTTATCTGTATACGGACCGATTAGTCGGGCAGTTCAATCGTGCGGGAGAGAACACTAAATATGGACAGTACAGCTACGACTTCGCAGCGCTGGGAGTACCAGGGCTTAGTACGTCCATTTCCTACTACGACGGCGCGGGAATCAAGACCGCAACGGGTGGAGGTGGCAAGGAATGGGAGCGTGATCTGTTCGTGGATTATGTGTTCCAGGGTGGACCGCTCAAGGGCGTCGGGCTAGGGTGGAGAAATATCATGTACCGCGGTGATGTCCAGCGGGATCAGGATGAAAACCGCTTAATCATCAGTTATTCGTTCTCAGTTCTATGAGGCTTCATCGCAGCAATCAATGTAATTGCCTATTTGATCGGCGGGTGCACGGCGACGGCATTGCGAGCGATCAGAAAGGCGAATAGAACGGGATGTAGACCTGCAGGCTCAGTGTGGCTATGTGCAAACTTTCTTGTCACTGAATCAACCAGAGCATAAGGAATGCTAGGGCTATGAGCGATCCGAACATAGATACGCTAATCCGGGGTTCCACTCTCAAAGGTCGATCTAGCCGGGCTCTCAATTGGAAGGATATCGTTCTAGAACAACGGTTCATCAAACCGCACTCTCGTAAAGAAGAAACATTGAACCATCACTACTTAATTCTATGGGCAGGGCACCCTACGGTGGTGGAGCGTGCCTATGACGGAAATCGCTTTACGCGGATCGTGAAACAGCCAGGAACGCTTTCGTTGGGTGCCGCGGGCATCATGCCGGCGGTGCGCGCCCACTCCCCTTACAACGTTCTGGCATGCCTGCTTTCGCCTGCATTTGTTGACCAGTGTTTGCTCGAAAGTGACTGGGGAAACCATGCAATTCTGCACGAACACCTGGGGGTACGTGACGAGGCTTTGACCGCGCTATTACGCTTGGCATTTCAAGAGACGCAGGCAGGTGGTCCTACTGGACGGTTATACGCAGAGTCTTTAGTACAAGCGATAGCAAGCCGGTTCTTGTGCGTGGCTAGTGAAAGACCGTTACCCGCGGCGGTGCCTGGGGGACTTCCACCTCACATCTTGCGTCGAGTGTTGGATCGGATAGTTCAGGACTTCAACAAGAACCTAAGCCTTACGGATCTTGCTATCGAAAGCGGGTACAGCCGAGCGCATTTTCTTCGAATGTTTCGAGCGTCGACAGGGTACGCGCCGCATCGTTATCTGATGAAAATACGTCTGGAGTTTGTACAGACCCAACTTTGCCGGAACGACTTCTCGGTATCAGAACTCGCATTGGCCGCTGGATTTTCTAGCCACTCGCATTTGACTGAAGCATTTCGTAAGTGGTTTGGACTCACACCGAGCAATTTCCGAGATAGAAAATAGCACTGATTCGATAGCGTGAGCCCCTTTCGACAGTGATCTGCGGTAGCGTAAAGCCAATAGTTATCGCCGGTAGGAATGTTGAGCTGCTCAAGCCAGTTGGGGCGAGCGCGGATGTGAATCTGTATAACCTGCCCCAATTGTTGGCCCTTGGTCCTTAGGTTATCAACGTCCTGCGCCGGGTGCGTCGTCTCCTCGAACACGCAGCTGGTTGTACTTCTGAGAGCATTTTGCCGGAAGCTCGATCCCTGATATCTGTCCGAGATATCGCGATTCATTAGCAAGGATCCCAGTTCGTCAGCAAATTGTTGCCCATTCAAATCTCGATTTTTCTGATCTGATGGAATAGATGCTATGCCCGACAATAAGTTTTCTTTAGTCACTGGTTTTGAAGAGCTAGCGATTGAACGTCAAATTCTGAGATTGCTCACCCTTTTTGTTCACAAAATGGATGACGGAAAACTAGATGAAGTCGCTGACATGTTCAGCCATGCCGATTATGAGGTGCGGGGTATTAGATACACCGGACGCGACGCGGTTGAAAGTTGTCTTACCGGCAGTGCTCGACGGCATGACGGAGGGTCGCCAGGTACTATCCATGTCATATCCAATGCTCTTATCACCATCGATGCGTTGGGAGACCGGGCCTCGTGTGTGAGCTACTACATGGTTCGCCATCAGCTTGATGATCTGCCGCTACACAGATTTTGTGATGGCAGGTATTACGACACCTTCGAGCTCCATAATGGGCAATGGCGCTTCTCTTCTCGTCGCGACGAACCCCGATCAATCGGTTGCGCACCAACAGAGTCGCCGGTTGACGTTGATTTCGTGGCGGAGTGAGGCTTCGGTCGGCTACCAGCCTTTAAGATATCCGTTCGCCAGAACTGGGCGGCACGCGCGATGGGTATGCCCCGCATATCACCTCGTTTCAGTTTACTACGCACGCTTATAGTGATCGCTAGATATTTCGCTTGCAATCGGATTCGGTTGTAGTGTTTGCTATATGGGAAACGTCATTTTTATTCCCATTGATTAGGGCTCGTCTTATGTCTTTCAAAGATAAGGTTGTTGTCGTCACTGGCGGTACGTCCGGTATAGGCTTGGCGATCGCCAAGGAATTCGCTGGGCAAGGTGCACACTTGGTCATCACTGGGCGCAAGCAAGATCGCTTGGACGAAGCTGTTGAATCGCTGGGGGACAAAACTCTTGCCGTTAAGGCCGACGTCTCGAATATCAGTGAACTAGCCGACCTATTTACGAAGATCAAAACGGTGCATGGCCGTATCGATGTACTGGTTGCTAACGCTGGCATCGGCCAGGTTTCTGCGTTGGGTTCCATTACCGAAGAAGCATTCGATCTGGCTTTCAACACGAATGTCAAAGGTGTGACGTTTACCGTGCAAGGTGCTTTGCCGTTGATAGGTGCGGGAGGCAGCGTCGTAATTGTTGGATCTACCGCATCTATTAACCCCGGCCCGGGACTGAGCGTATATGGCGCTACAAAGGCTGCACTGCGCGGCTTGGTGAAAAGCTGGATTTTGGATATCAAGGGCTCCGGAGTACGCATCAATTTGCTCAGCCCTGGGCCTGTCAACACTGATTCCCTGCACAACATGTTGGGAGATGACGCTAAGTCGATCATCGGGTTCCTGAGCGAAAAAAGTACGATCGGTCGCATCGGCGAAGCGGATGAGATCGGTAAGGCGGTGGCTTTCCTTGCCAGTCAGGAGGCAAGTTACATCAATGGGGTAGAACTGTTCGCCGACGGCGGTGCTTCCCAGGTTTAATGCGGCATCCGGATTTGACGTTGCGGAGTGCATTTTTACTTCGCAACCTCGCTTGATTGTTCGGAATTAGCAAAACTGGCGTCAAGTTGATTGGCATCAAAGAAATATCGGGATGTGAAAGTATGAACACCGTGTCGGTATGGGTTTCAAGATGCGTGTTTTTTTGTTCAGCGTTTGTCAATCCTGCATTCGCGCAAGATACGCCGTTACCCAGTGACACAGCGACTGATGAACTGATGCGTCGTGTTCTTCCCGCAACCCCTGAGGTCATCAAGGAATTCAAAGACGCCGGCATGAGCGGGGTGCGGGCTCATCAGCTGACTGATGATGAACGAAGCAAAATTGCCCACGCGCTTAGTTCGCTTCCATCTCTGCACCGGACGATACTGGCTGATCGGCTGGAAAGGTTGAGTTTTCTAGACGGCATTGCAGGTGAAGGAACAGCTCTCACCGCACCGTCGGGAAAAGACGACACTTATTCGATTACTTTCCGCGCAAGCGTGATTAATGAATCGCTGACTGAGTTCCTTACGACAAAAGAGCAACGATTGTTTACTTCATTTGACGGTAGTCCGAGAATTGCTGTGAGCGCAGATGGGCTGGATGCTCTAACGTTCGCATTTCTACATGAGTCAACTCATATTGTCGATAATGTTATCGGCATCAAGACTAATCCTCAGAATCCATTAATCGTTAATCAATGGAAATCCCTTAAAACGCTCAAGATGCCTTACGCAAACTCTATAATAAGCAATACTACGTTTAGAGGTGCAGGAAAGATTCCAATCGAGCAGGCTCCGTCCGTTTACGATGCGTTGGCATCATCTCCCTTCGTTACCTTGTATTCGACCGCTGCGGCATCTGAAGACATCGCGGAACTTGTTGCTTGGTATCAAGAACGTAAGATTGCTAAAGCCACACTGGTGATTGAAATCATTGGTGCCGATGCCAAAGTACTCAGAAGGTATGAGCCGCTTAAATTCCCTCTAGTTGTTGCACGTTATGCTCAGGTGAAGAAATTGCTTTTATCTCCGAGCCCGCGGCGTATCTCTCCCGTAGCATCGGACTGATGTACGATAGTAATCGTACTGAGGGGCACCTGGCATTCGACCGCTCTGATAAGCATAATTTCGGCTTGCCGATGGTTCTACGTGTGCACGGAACGGTTGCGTTCGAGTTTCTCCAGTCTAATCCACCTGTCACCAACGTTCGATGTTGCTTGATTCTTCGGTAACTCTCCAAGACCCCAGGTTGTGATCGCTCTAAGATCTGAAGTGCCATAACCTTCACATTGGAGCGGCGCGGACAAACATCCCATGACAACATCAAAGAACTAGATCGGCCACTTGTGTCTGACTTTTTTGCAAGGACTCTAACCATGCTCACACCGGGTATGCTTCACCATATCGAAATGAATGTGTCGGTGTTAAAGGTTTCGCTGAGTTTTTGGGAACCCTTGCTGACCATGCTGGGCTACACGGAGCGCGAGAATTGGCATGCAGGACGCAGTTATATCCTTAACGGCTCTTGTCTGCTTTTTGTTCAAGCAAAAAATACTACGGATGCGTTCAACCGGCGAGGAGTTGGCTTGAGCCACCTGGCCTTCCAGGCGGATTCGCGGCATCAGGTGGACCAGATTACCGCTTGGGTGCGGGAGAGTGGCTTTCGAATTCTTTACAAAGACGTCCATCCATATCAGGGCGAAACTCAGCACTATGCGCTTTATTGTGAGGATCCCGACAAGATTAAAGTGGCAATAATCGCACCAGCTGAGCGTGAGTCAAAGCAGTAAGAATCGAACAGTCACTTGCCGGCGAATGATGGGTCAGTCTTGGCTCGCCTGCGATTTAGTGAGTTCGGCGTTCAAACGGCGGCTCTTGAAATTAAGCGTGCAGGTGCGCTCGATATGTAACGGCGCCCTGATATTGCACCAAACAAAGACAGTAACTTCCAGGTTTGGTGCGCTTAGTCATTTGCTGAGAGAGTATACCTGTCGCTATTCTAAAGTTCGCGACGCGAAAAATATTTTACGCGCCCACTTTCGTGTTGTTCATTCGCGAGTCCAATAGCCTTAAAATTGCTCTTCCCAAAAAATCCCCTAGAAATTATAGAATTGCGACATTTTCATGTTCGGCATGACCAATAGTTGATATTTACCAGATTACTGGCATAGGGGTTGCTTTGTATCCATTCAGTAATAAATTGGTACTTCCATGTGCAAAGCTGAGCAAGGATAGCGATATGTACTTCCAAACCTAGATACTAATATGTATGGCAGTAAGAGCCGATAGTTACCTATCGGCCTGCGGTGTCTTGCGCCTGATTTAAACGCAAGCATCTGACATTCGAACATTGCATTATGTTTGAAGGTGGCCGTTTGTTCTTTATTTGAAAGGATTTATGGCTGTAGATGGCTTTAACTTGCTGTTTGCTGTGGTTTGGCGTCCGTGACTTATCAAGTTTGCTTCGGCGCGAAACCCGAAATATTTCACTTCGTTTTTCCACTGCCGTCCTTGTGCGTTAGTACATGGAGGGGTGTGGCTTACTTAAACAGCAGAGTTTCCGACTATCACCACTGCGTCGGAGCAAAGCAGGCTCACAAGGCCATTTTATTAACATCTGGAATTAGTCGGAGTTTACCATGCTGATGAGCTTTCCTGGTTTTATCCTCAAGCTATTCTCACTGGCGGTCCACCGGCAAACGTGCGCTTTGATGTGCGCGCTGGCGGTTGGAATAACCTCGATTCAAGCAGCTGAAAGTACGGATGACGGCACTGGAAGCGATGCCACTGCGCCAATCGAAACGGCTGTAGTGGCACCAGCCACCACACAACTTAAGCGGGTTGAAGTGACCGGTTCGGCGATCCGCCGTGCAGACGCTGAGACCGCCGTTCCAATCACCGTTCTGCATGCCGATGCGCTGCGCAAACAAGGTGTGACCACAACAGCTGAAATAATCTCGCGGATTACAGCCAGCAATTCGCTCGACAATGCGTCAGGTTCAGTCGGCATGGCTACTGGTGGGGCCTCGTTCGCCGACTTACGTGGCATCGGCGCCAACAAGACGCTGGTCTTACTCAACGGGCGACGCCTGGCAAACAACTCCATGTCGGGGACGCACTCTCAAGGCGGCGCGGTCGACCTGAATACCATCCCATTTGCAGCCATTGACCGCGTAGAAATTCTGCGTGACGGTGCCTCGGCCTTATATGGCACCGATGCGATTGGCGGGGTGATTAATTTCATTACCAAGAAGTCTCTAACCGATGGCACCTTGTCTCTAGGCGGCGAGATGCCCGACGCCAGTGGAGGTGGCAGCAGTAAAGACATGAGCGGCAGCTGGGGCTGGGGGGATCTGGAAGAAAACCGGTTCAATGTGATGGGGGTTTTCAACTATGCGAAACAACAAAATCTGGACGCTAACGACCGCACGTTCGCTCAGAGCTATGTCCCTGGACGCGGTCTTAATAATACTTCTCCGCGCGGGTACCCTGGCAATTACAGTCAGTCTGGCGGTCCTAGCACTAACCCCTTGGGTCCTAATTGCAACGCCCCGGGCCTTCACCCTAGTGGTGCAGGACAGCCCAACTGCGTGTATGACACCCGAAATTCGATTGACTTGATCCCTCAGACCGAGAAGACCTCGTTTTTTGGCAAAGCCACCGGCAAGATTGCTGAAGATCACAATGTAAGCTTGGAATATTTCTGGGCACGGAACAATAACGCGACCTCTGTAGCGCCGGCCCCTTTGGCTGGGCTTACTGTAAATCCGGACTCACCGTATTTTCCCGGTGCAGGCATTACACCGGCTCCGACGAACTTTGCTCTTGATCCGAACGCACCGGTTGATACGGACTGGCGTGAGACCGCTGCTGGTGATCGTCAAGCCAAGGATCAAAACACGGCCCAGCGTCTTCTATTGAATTTCACAGGTACTGGTTTCGGCTGGGACTACGACGTCGGAGCCTCCTACAACCAGAGTAAGGTTACCAACGGTGTGACTGGAGGCTATGCCAGCGACTCCGCACTCGCCGCTGGTGTTGCTAGTGGTTTGCTCAACCCATTTGGGCCGCAGAGCGCAGCTGGTCAGGATTTCATCGATCAGAACCAGTACCACGGCATCTATTCGACTGCCGTTGGCCGCGTGACTGCATTAGACGGGCGCATAAGCCGGGAAATCGGTGACTGGTTCGGTGGTGGCCAGGCAGGTCTGGCGATAGGTGGTGAGTACCGCAAAGAGAAATTTCACCAATCTATCGAGGACTTCGCAGCCGATATCGGTACCCTGGGTATAGATCCTTCTGCCAGTGTTTCCGGAGACCGGAGCATCCGCGCTGAATACACTGAGCTAACAGTTCCGGTGTTGGAAAGCCTGGAACTGACCGCTGCTGTGCGCCATGATAAGTTCAGCGATTTCGGGAGCACCACCAATCCGAAATACTCTTTCCGTTATCAGCCGATCAAAGAGCTGGTGGTGAGAGGTGCGTACAGCGAAGGCTTCCGTGCACCGTCACTGTATGAGTTGAGCAACCCGACATACACCACTTACAGCCAGGGTAAATATAATGACCCGCGTCTGTGTGCTGGCGGCACAGCACAGCCGGGCGGTAACGCCGGTCGTGATTGCAATATACAATTCTTCAACTCTACAGGCGGAAACCAGAACCTCTCTCCGGAGCAAGCGCGGAACGTGACGTTCGGTTTCGTATTCCAGCCCATTCGTGACTTGTCGTTCGGCCTGGACTTCTGGTGGATCAAGATATCTGACCAGATCGCCGAATTCCCGGAAGCTTCTGTTTTCGCTAACCCAGAGCTTTACTCCGACCGCATTGTCCGTGGGGCGGATGGCTCTATCGACCACATCGTCACTGGCCTGGCCAACCTGGGCAAGGTCAAGACAAACGGTGTGGACGTCACTCTTGATTACCGCTTTCCAAACACTCCAGTAGGGCAGTTTGGTTTGAATCTGCAAGGTACCTACACCGATCGGTATGACTACCAAGAGAGCATTGGGGGTCAGTACATCGACAAGGTAGGCGATTTGCAAAGCAGTCTGGGTGTGGCCGCACGCTGGAAACACAACGTAGTAGCGACCTGGAACCTGAATGACTGGCGCGCTTCGCTAACCAACCGATTCACAACCGGCTATAACGATACGGCGTACTCAAACAACGCCGATCTTGAACACGAGGTGGGCACACGCCGTCGTGTTTCTTCTTACGCACTGTGGGACATGTCAGCGGGGTATACCTTTGACCGCACATTAGACTTGGATGCCGGAGTGAAAAACATGTTCGACCGCAATCCGCCGTTCAGTATCCAGACCGATAATTTCCAGACCGGTTATGACCCGCGTTATGCGGAGGCGCTCGGCCGAACGCTCTTCGCTCGCATGACTTACCACTTCTAAGACCCGAGCTGGGGCGCGCCCAGTCAGGGGGCGTCTCAGTCTGTTTTCTGCCGCTTTATGCGATTTTCCCTGGCTAAATGCCACGGGTATTACGGACCCGGAGGTTTTCCTGCCCCGGGTCCTTCGCGAACCGCAGAGTCAAAGCTGGGTCATGCCTCCGTCGGCTACAAGATCGATGCCGGTAACGAAACTGGAGTCACTCGAGGCAAGAAACAGCGCCGCCTTGCCCATCTCTTCAGGACGGCCCATGCGCCCCAGCGGCACACTCGTCACAATTTGCTGCATGAACTTATCGAGTTCATCCGGCGAAAGGCCGGAAGTGCCCATAATCGGCGTGTCGATTGGTCCGGGGCTCAAGGTGTTGACTCGTATGCCTCGATCCTTGAATTCCGCCGCCCAAGTCCTCGCGAAGGAGCGGACCGCCGCCTTGGATGCCGAATAGGGCGCGAAGCCGGGAATACCCAAATAATGAGCGTTTGAAGCAATCAGAACGATGGATGCTCCATCGCTCAGAAGATTGACCGCCTTTTGTACGGTGAAGAACACACCGCGGGTATTGACGTTGAATACCCTGTCAAAGTGTTCTGGTGACGCAGCGGCGCCCGGCGGGGCCAGCCCCCCAACGGCGGCATTAGCAACGATGATGTCGATCCGACCCTTTTCGCGTTCCACGACAGCGTAGAGCTTCTCGAGGTCTTCTAAGCTGGATACGTCACCCTGAACCGTGGTTACGTTCCGCCCGATTTCATTAGCGGCCTTTTCGAGTTCCGCCGCGCGGCGCCCGGTGATGAACACATATGCGCCTTCCGCAACAAACTCCTTGGCAATAGCAAGGCCTATACCACTCGACCCACCGGTGATGACAGCTATTTTTTCCGAAAGCTTGCCGGACATTAATTGATCCCTCTGTTTGTTGTTTCGATTACGACAGTGTGCAAACCCCCGAGAGGTAATCACGAGACTTCGCGGACCTGTTTGAGCGCTAGGACAGCCAGGGGCTCTACTTCGACCAAATACTCCGGTGGGGCGTGGCCCTGGACTTCTATCCACCGTGAGACCGGTTGGTTGTCTACACCAAACTTCTCCATCAGAACCATTGCAAGCACACCAGGTATCCGAACCTGATCGGATGTTTGAGGCATAGATCAGATGGTTCTGGAAATATCCTGATGAACCGCCAGCCGACACGACAGCTATGGACATTTGCTTCAATGCCTGGCGGAACTGTCCCTCTAGCCCCTCTAAGTTCTACATGCCACCGGCGTTCCAAGTGACCTGCCCGGTAATCGACGCTATCCGCCCCTAATCACTGATCTAGACTTGCGAAAATCCCTAGGCCGACTCGATAACAGTGGGGGGGCGCCTGTATAGCGCGCCCAGGCATGGACAGGGGCTAGGGTTGTGAAAAGTGATCGGCAAACTGGCAAACCACTTCGACATTGATCCCGTCCGGATCCCACACGTAGGCGGCGTAGTAATGAGCGTGGTATTGATGGCGGACGCCCGGCGCGCCATTGTTGGTTCCACCAGCCTTCAATGCGGCTTGATAAAAGGCATCGACGATCGCCCGCGTTCGTGCGGCGAACGCGATATGCGTGCCGGTGGCGGGCATTCCTTTGTCGTGGACCCAAAGACTGGGGTAGCCGTCCTTACCAAAACCGTGGCGCGTTCCGCCCGTACGTGTCTGCCCAGCTTCAATCGTGATCACCCGGACGATGTCCAATGCTGCGAGGGCTTTTTCATAAAAATGACGCGAAGCTTCTGCGTCGCTAACTGCGACTTCGATGTGGTCAAGGATGGTCATGGTCGTACGCTGTCGTTCGGGTGGTAGTAACAAAGGTCTCGAAGGCCTGCCCGGCGAGTTTGGCCACAGACATAAGGCGAGGTCTGGACATTCCCGCACGCGCTGATGCCGAAAGGCCTTGCAGGGTCGTCACGATGTAGTCGGCAAGCTCGCGGGAGCGCTGCGGCTGGGTCTGGCGGATATGGCGTTCGATGAACGACGCAGCAGCTTCTCCATAGGCGTTGGCCAATGCCCGCGCCTGCGGATCGGCAGAGCGCATGCCTTCAGCCGCCATGCAACCGCGCTTGGCCTTTGAACGGGTGTAGAGGGTGGCTGCGTTCAGAAATAAGTCGTTTATGGCGTCAGGCATCGGCCGATCGGGCGTCAAGATCTTGTCCGCAGGGAGGTTGGCTTCTTGCACATAAACGGCGAGGCATCGCTCGAACAGGCCGACTTTGCTGCCATAGGCCGCGTAAAGACTAGGCGGATTGATATCCAGAGCGCGCGTCAGCTCTGCGATGCCGACCGCGTCGTATCCTCTTTCGTGAAAAAGGTCTTTCGCGATGATGACACCAGCCTCGCGGTCAAAGGCCCGCCTGTGCTTGCGGGTGGACGAGCCCCCTGCGCTGTGACTTGTCACTTCTGAAGCAAGCTGTTTCATGTTGGATATGCCTCTCCACCTTGTGTTCGGTGACCCATGCACCGGCAATCGCGCGACCAACGCAACCTGGGTGTGAGGTCGCGTCGTGCTAACTCGGCGTCGACGCTGGCCGGCGTTCCGGGGCCAGCAATTTCACTGGAATTCGTCACCAAGGTTGTATTCCCTGGTGGCCGAAGAAGCCTCCTGAAGGACCATCTTTCCCAATGGTGGCTAGGCGTATCGCGACAGATGCACCTTCGTCAGGAGTCAGTGCGCCTTGATGGCCATTGAGGTCGGTCGCCACACTTCCTGGCTCGATAACATTGACCTTGATGCCCTCTGGAGCGAGCGCTTTCGCAAAACAAACGGCAACAGCGTTCACGGCGGTCTTGGAGGAGTTGTAGGCCAGAAAATTGGCTGTGGAATAAATCGACTCTGGATCCGTTACCAGACCCAATGAACCCAAGCCGCTGCCGACGATAACAATGCTTGCGCTCTCCGACTTCCGTAGGGCGGGCACGAAAGCCTGGGTCACCCGGATTACACCGAAAACATTGACTTCGTACACGGCCCTGATTTCGTCCAGCGATTGCTCCAACGGCGAATCAGAAGCGCCCAAGATGATGCCGGCGTTGTTGACCAGTATGTCCAAGTGACCAGACGCCTCTAGGACCTTCTGCGCAGCAGCGTTGACGCTTTCTTCGTCGGTGACATCGAGGCTCAGAAATCGAGCATCTATACCCATGGCTGTGAGTTCCTCCACGGCCCGCTCACCTCGCTCGGCATCGCGAGCGCCCACCCACACTTCGTATCCTTGTTTGCCAAGCCCGGTTGCAATGGAGAAACCGATGCCTTTATTGCCGCCGGTGACCAAAGCTGTCCTAGGGAAAGTAGCAGCTGCATTCATGGCGCTGTTTTGCTGTTGTAAGCGAGTGATTTCACGTTCGGCGCCCAGCACAGCTGTAACGTCCGATTCATTGTCAGTACCAGAATTCATTGCGTATCCCATGTCAGTTTGGGGATGTACGACGCTGGCGATTCCCCAAGGGCATTTGAGACCTGCCGGTCGGTCGTAGGAAATT
>Ga0247730_1000245_pt1 | contig 49168 bp, 36 predicted proteins | sample UWRJL073202C2_FD_180959 | JGI IMG/M metagenome (GOLD analysis project Ga0247730, IMG submission 180959) | Plant litter microbial communities from Arlington Agricultural Research Station in Wisconsin, United States - UWRJ-L073-202C-2 | ecosystem: Environmental > Terrestrial > Plant litter >... | reverse complement strand
CCGTGCTCATCAAGATGATCGAAGGTGTGCGTGGCATTGGGTCTGCTGCGGCCTGACCCGATCGTCGCCGTTCAGCCAAATTCTCCTCAATACGACCAGGGACCATCATGAAAATCACCGTGTTCAGTGCCCAATCCTACGATCGCCAGTTCCTCAACGAGGCCAACCAGTGTGAGCCCAACCCTCAGGCTTTCGAACTGATCTTTCAGGAGGCGACCTTGTCACTGCAAACGGTGGCGCTGGCGACCGGCAGCGACGCCATCTGCGCCTTCGTCAACGATCGGCTTAATGCTCCGGTTCTCGAAGCGCTGAGCAAGCTGGGCGTTCGCGGCATCCTGCTGCGTTGCGCCGGTTTCAACAATATCGACATCGATGCCGCAGCCCGGTTGGGCTTGTTCGTCGCGCGGGTTCCGGCCTATTCGCCGGAAGCCGTTGCCGAGCACACCATTGCCCTGATCATGACGCTCAACCGGCACACGCACCGGGCCTATAACCGCGTCCGCGAGGGCAATTTCATGCTCGACGGGCTGCTGGGAATGACCCTGCGGGGCAAGACGGTCGGCATTGTCGGCACCGGCAAGATTGGTCGCGCCACGGCGCGGATCCTCAATGGATTTGGCTGTCACGTGCTGGGCTGCGACCCGATGCCGTCACCGGAATTTACCTCACTGGGCGAAATTGTCGATCTCGACACCCTGCTGGCGCGCTCGGACATCGTCACGCTCCATTGCCCGCTGGCGGAAGACAACCGCCACATGATCAACGCCGACACGCTACCCGGCATGAAGCCAGGTGCCATGCTCATCAATACGTCCCGTGGCGCCTTAATCGATACAGGCGCGGTGATTTCGGCGCTAAAAACCGGACATCTCGGTGCGCTCGGCATAGACGTCTACGAGCAGGAAAGTGCGCTTTTCTTCCGCGACCGCTCGTCCGACATCATTGCCGACGACATTTTCCAGCGGCTGATGACTTTTCCCAATGTGCTTGTCACAGGGCATCAGGGATTCTTCACCACCGAGGCGATGCGCGAGATTTCTGCCGTGACGTTCGAAAACCTGCACTGCCTGGCTGATGGCACGCCCTGCGCCAACAAGGTCATGGGCATCTAGCCCTTTTTTCCCCCGTTCACCCGATCCCGCCTGAGGACACTATCCGATGTGGCAACAAATTTATGACCCGCTGGGCAATCCCTATCTCTCGGCGCTGATGGCCGCGGTGCCGATCCTGTTCTTTCTGCTGGCGCTTGTGCTGCTGAAAATGAAGGGGTTGAATGCCGCGATCATCACGCTGGCGCTCTCCATTGCCATCTCGGCGTTGATACTCCACATGCCGATCGAAAAGATTCTTGGCACGGCGCTGTTCGGGATTCTAAGCGGTCTCTGGCCGATCGGCTATATCGTGCTGATGGCGGTCTGGCTGTACAAACTTGCGGTCAAGAGCGGCAAGTTCGAGGTGATCCGCGGCAGTATCTCCACCATCTCCGACGACCAGCGCATCCAGGTGATCCTGATCGCCTTCTGCTTTGGCGCCTTCCTTGAGGGCGCCGCCGGGTTCGGCGTTCCGATCGCCATCTGCGCCGCTCTTCTGGTCGAGCTCGGTTTCAAGCCGATCAAGGCTGCGATGCTCTGCCTACTGGCCAATGCCGCCGCCGGCGCCTATGGCGCCATCGGCATTCCGATCCTGGTCGGCGCGCAACAGGGCGCCGTCGATCTGACCGCCATGTCGGTGATGATGATTGCCATCGTGCAGCTGTCCACCCTGTTCATCCCGACCCTCCTGATCCTGGTGCTCGATGGCTTTCGCGGCGCGCGCGAAACCTGGCCGGTTCTGCTGCTGATCGGTCTACTGTTCAGCCTCATTCAGACCCTAACACTGTATTTCGTCGGCCCCGAACTCACTGATATCATTGCGCCGCTGATCTCTATGGCGACGCTCGCCCTGTTCATGCAGGTCTGGCAGCCAAAGCGGATCTACCGGGAGGAGGGCGCCCCGGCGGTCTCGGCGCAGCGCTGGTCGCTCAGGGTGGTGATTGCCGCCTGGTCGCCGTTCTACATCCTGACCGCTGTGATCCTGATCTGGAGCATTCCAGCGTTCAAAGCCCTGTTCGCCGGGGACGGATTTCTGGCGAGCACGGTGCTTCATCTGCCGATCCCCTTCCTGCATCTGCAGGTGGAGGAACTGCCGCCGATTGCAGCAGTGGCGCATTCGTTGCCCGCCATTTGGAACGTCGCACTGATCGGTGCGCCCGGCACGGCCATCCTGATCGCGGCACTTCTGACCACTTTGCTGTCATCAAAGCTTTCGCCCTCTGTGGCATGGGCGCAGTTGCGCATCGCAATCAGCGAGTTATGGCGTCCGCTGACAATGATCTCGCTGATCATGGCGGTCGCCTACATCGCCAACTTCTCCGGTGCCTCGTCCAGCATTGGCCTGGGACTGGCTGAAACCGGACGGATTTTTCCGCTGATTGCACCGATCATCGGCTGGTTCGGTGTCTTCATTACCGGCTCGGTGGTCAACAGCAACTCACTTTTTGCCCATCTGCAGTCGGTAACAGCGGCACAGATCAGCACAAACCCGGCCTTGCTGGTGGCCGCCAATACCAGTGGCGGCGTGATGGCAAAGCTGATTTCTCCCCAGTCTATCGCCATCGCGGCTGCAGCTGTCGGACTGGTGGGCAGCGAATCGGCGATCCTGCGCACGACACTACTCTACAGCTTTGCGCTGCTTGCCTATGTCTGCCTTTGGACCTTCCTGTTGTCGGCCTGGGTATGATGACAAGAACACGCCCGATGAAGGCTTCAGATACGGTCGGACCTGTCTCTAAATCTCAAGTTGGGAGGAACGGGTGGCCATCGCTGCGCTGATCGCTTGCGTCAAGGCCGCATCGAGAAAAGGTTTCTGCAGAACGATCGCGCCAGCCGTGAGCTCGCCGCTGATCGTTCGGTCGCCCGTCGTGTAAATATGGGGTACGAAACCAGTTTTCAGGATCGTTGAAACGGCATGCAGCCCCGTTCCTTCCCGCAGATGCACATCAACGATCAACAGGTCGGGCTTCAGCCGATCGGCCGCAGCCACGGCACTCGTTTCGGTCGTCTCGATGGAGCAGACCTCGTGCCCCATTTCTTCCAACAGCTCCGCAAAATAAATGGAGATCAGGGGTTCGTCTTCCACCAGAAGAATTCGAATTTTTTTCATTTTGTTACGGCTTTACTTTGAGAAAAACACCCGGCCTCAGCGATTACGTGATCGATGAGTTCGAGATTGAGGCAGCCGTGTAACGGCTAACTCAATCCGCGATAGTCTTGTTCGGTGGATGTCATGCTTTTTTGATGCACGACGTGCTGCCACCAGGACAGCGAAGCGTTTGCAATGATGCCGAAAGGGTATCATTGCCGCCTTCTGAGATCATATTATGGGCTGCCATTTTTAAAACCAGCTTCGGAATACACTCACACATCGAACTGCACCTTTGCCGTACGGCTTCGGACGATGTTTGATTGACACTGCATGGTAAAAGTGAGCACCCTTCCGAATTAGATCACGAAGGGCCGCGATCCGGCAGCCTTTCTTGTTTCTTAACGCCCTCTTATCGGGGGCGTAAAAAGGTCATACTGATGACAATCGTTCGGTCCCCGAACGTGCAGGCGAGTCACCCGAAATCAGAATTAAATGGTCATCGGGTCATGTCTGCGCCGATTCACGATATTCATTTTCCCATTGTTGCAATCGGGGCGTCCGCGGGTGGTCTCGATGCCTGTCGTAGGCTGCTTGACGGTTTTCCGGTCGATAGCGGAATGGCGCTCATTTTTGTCCAGCACTTGGACCCCAACCATGAAAGTTTGATTGCGGACCTGTTGAAGGACAACACCAAGATGCCGGTGATGGAAGCGGCAGATGGTACGGTCATCGAGCGTGATCATGTCTACGTGAGCGCACCGGGCACCTATCTTTCCGTGGCTGACGGCGCCTTGCATGTGGTCAAAGCACAACCCCCGCATGGCACCCGGTTGCCATTCGACGTGCTGTTGAATTCGCTGGCGGCCTATGCGGGCGCAAGTGCTATTTGCGTCGTGTTGTCGGGGACAGGCGCCGATGGCAGCAAGGGGCTGGTGCCAATCAAGCGAAACGGCGGACTTGTTATCGTCCAGGATCCGGAAGAGGCTGCCTATGACGGCATGCCTCGAAACGCCGTCCTCACCAACCTTGCTGATCAGATCATACCACTCAAGCAGATGCAGACCGTCATCTTGGACTTTGGCCGCAAATCGGCAGAACGCCCTCCGCAAGAGGCTGTTGAGCCCACCAGCTCGGTAGCATCGACCAGCTTGGCGGATATCATCGAGCTTCTTCGCAAAAAAACGGCGCACGATTTCACGGCTTACAAACAGGGAACCTTGCAGCGCCGGGTGGAGCGGCGAATGGGAATGAAGGGCCTCGGCTCGAGCGGGATGGACGACTACATCGCCGCCCTGCAGTCCGATGCCACCGAGCGCGAGAATCTGGCGAAGGATCTGCTGATCAACGTCACCAGTTTCTTTCGTGACAAGCGGGTTTTCGACCGGCTGAAAACGACCATCGTCCCGAAATTAATCGAATCACATTCTTCCGATCTTCCCATCCGGATCTGGATTGCCGGCTGCAGCAGTGGCGAGGAAGCCTATTCCATCGCGATTTTGTTTCGCGAAGGTCTCGACGACGCCAGGTCGAACGTAAAGCTGCAGGTATTTGCCTCCGATGTGGACGAGGATGCGGTCGCGAGGGCCCGTGACGGTTTTTATCCTGGCACCATCAAATCCGAAGTATCGGAGGAGCGGCTCTCACGCTTCTTTGTCAAAAACGACAATGGCTATCGGGTTTCGCCGGATATCCGGTCCAATGTCGTCTTCACCATCCAGGACATTTTGGCCGACCCACCGTTTTCCCGGATCGATTTCATATCCTGCCGTAACGTCCTCATCTATCTCGAGCCGGAAGCACAGGCGAAGGCGATCTCTCTGTTCCACTTTGCCTTGCGCGACAGTGGCGTGCTGCTGCTTGGCACTTCCGAAACTGTCGGCAAGGTCGAGAGGCGCTTCGAGACAATCTCCAAGTCGGATCGCATCTACCGTCACATCGGGCGCAGCCGACCCGGCGACATGATGTTTTCTCTGAATTTGGGGGATAGTGGCAGGCTGCCACAGCGTATGGGCGCGCAATCTCCAGCGCCTCGCCCCTTCGCATTGGCCGATCTCTGCAAAAAGATAGTCCTGGACAATTATGCGCCAGCAGCCGTTGTCATCAATCAAAAAAATGAGTGCCTCTATACGATAGGTCGAATTGGGCACTATCTCGCGGTCGCGCCGGGCTATCCGACCATCGATCTGCTGGCGATGACGCCGCAATCGCTGCACACAAAGCTGCGGTCGGCAATCCAGCGCTGCGCACAGCAAAGCGTACGGATCGTGGCACCGGGCGGCCTAATCGAGAATGGCCATGGCTCCGCCAGACGATTCAGCATCCATGTCGATCCCATCGAATATGACGGCCAGACCCTGTTCCTCATCTGCTTCGTTGACGATGCGGAGATCAAGGCCATCCATGCAACGAAAGACGGCATTGTAGCCATGCCGTCCGAAATGGGAAGAATTGCCGAACTTGAAATCGAACTCGAGGCCACCCGGATCGAGCTGAACGGTGCGATTACCAATCTTGAAATCTCGGGTCAGGAACAGAAAGCCATCAATGAGGAGGCTTTGTCCTTCAATGAGGAATACCAGTCCACAAACGAAGAACTGCTGACCTCGAAAGAGGAGCTTCAGTCTCTGAACGAAGAGCTGACGGCGCTGAACGGCCAATTGCAGGAAACACTGGAGCGTCAACGCACGACGTCCAACGACCTGCAGAACATTCTCTACAGCACGGCCGTCGCCACCCTTTTTCTCGATGCCAATCTCAACATCCGATTTTTTACGCCCGCGACCAAGACCCTCTTCAACGTCATTCCGAGTGACATCGGCCGTCCGCTGGCAGATTTGAGCTCGCTTGCGGTCGATACGACGCTTCTCAGCGATGCTCAGCTGGTCCTGGTCAATCACGCGCCGCTCGAACACAAGATCGAGGCCAAAAGCGGCTTGTGGTACATGCGCCGCATAATGCCCTACCTCGATGAAGAGCATGTCATCGAAGGCGTCGTCATCACCTTTGTGGATGTGACGGAACAGCGCCGGACCTCCGAGGCACTTCGGGTAGCAAAGCGCCAGGCGGACGGCGCGAACGAAGCAAAATCGCGCTTTCTCGCCGCGGCCAGCCACGATCTGCGCCAGCCGCTTCAGACCCTTAGCCTCCTTCAGGGGCTGCTGGCCCGCAAGGTACAGGATGCCAAGGCGCAGGAACTTCTGGCGCGCTTCGAAGAAACGCTCGGCGCGATGTCGGGCATGTTGAATGCGCTGCTCGATATCAACCAGATCGAGGCTGGAACCGTGAAAGCGGACATGCAGGATGTCTGCATTCGACATTTGTTGACGCAGCTCCGCCAGGAATTGACGCTGACGGGGCAGGCGAAGGGACTCGAATTCCGGGTCGTCGACAGCAGCCTGATCGTACACACTGACCCAAACCTGCTCGAGCAGATGTTACGCAATCTGATCTCGAACGCGTTCAAGTACACGCACAGCGGAAAAGTACTGCTTGGATGCCGCCGCTATGGCAAAAGCGTTCACATCGAAATCTGGGACACCGGTATCGGTATCCCCGCCGCCGAGCTGAAATTGATCTTCGATGAATACCACCAGATCGACAACGACGCGCGTGAGCGCAGCAAGGGTCTTGGCCTGGGCCTGTCGATTGTTAAAAGGCTCGGGAACCTGCTCGGCCACCAGATCGATGTCAAATCCAAGCAATCAAAGGGCTCGGTTTTCGCAATTGAAGTCGGTCGTGTTGCGACTGCCGCGAAAGTGCCGACTGACGGTACACCGTCAAAGAGCGGACCTCTGGTCCAGAAGACTGTCCATTCCGCAAGCATTCTGGTTGTTGAGGACGATCCCGAGGTCAGGGCCTTGCTCGCGCAACTCTTGACCGACGACGGTCACCGCGTGACGGCTGTCATCGATGGTCCGGCAGCGCTCCAAGCTGTCGCCGTGGGAAAGAAACGACCCGATATCATTTTTTCGGATTACAATCTTCCAGGCGGTATGAATGGCGTGCAAATCATTGAGGCGCTTCGCAAAGTACATGACCTTAAAATTCCGGCCATAGTCCTGACCGGCGACATTTCAACCAAGGCCCTGATCGACATCACCGGCAAGGATATGGTTCAGCTCAACAAGCCCATCACTCCGAACGAGGTTTCGCGCGCGATCGAGCGGTTGTTGCTTTCAAGACCCCACAGTGAAAAGCCGGAGATCATCCACGCGGATGCTGCTCTTATCGATGAACCCGTGATCTTCGTGATTGATGACGACGACAGTTTGCGCGAGACCTTGTGCCAGTTGCTGACGCAGCACGGTCTGGCGGCGCAGGCTTACGAAAGCAGCGAGGCCTTTCTCGAGCATTCGCATCCAAAACAGGGCGGATGTGTATTGGTCGATTCCTATCTTCCTGGCATGAACGGCATAGAGCTGCTGCAGCATATTAAACAGTCGGGACGGCAGATCGGCGCCATCATGATGACCGGCCACAGCGATGTGCAAATGGCTGTTGATGCGATGAAAGCCGGGGCTTCCGAATTCATCGAAAAGCCCATTGGCCACGCGGACCTGCTCGAAATCATCGATCGCGCTGTGGCACAGTCACAAGATTCGACCAAGCGCGGCGCGTGGATCGGTGCAGCCGTCAGGCAGATCGCGTCCCTGACCGTGCGGCAGAAGGAAATCATGGAGCTGGTTCTCGCCGGACATCCGAGCAAGAACATTGCGGCCGACCTGAACATCAGCCAGCGGACTGTAGAAAATCACAGGGCATCCATCATGTCCAAGACGGAGTCGAAATCGCTTCCCGCATTGGCGCGGTTGGCATTGGCTGCGTCCGAGGCCGTTTAGATCGCGCTGGAAGCCGAAACACCGAAGGGGCTGACCGGGAGCAAGCGCCTTTTGGATTGCCAAACCGGCCACTTGAGTGGCCGGTTTGGAATGCTTAGGGACCAACCGACAAACCTTCGATGGTCAGTCGCGAATGTACTGAGACCAGACAGTCGATATATCCAACGCTAGGCGGCAGACTGTTTTTGAAAATCGCTGAAGCACTCGTCTAGCACCTTGCGCGTGAAGCGGCCGATTGCCGCGTATTCGATTTCGGTGAGGTTGGCAAGCGACACGCGAGCCGATGTGTCGACAACTTCGAAGCCCTTTCCGGGCAGCAGGACCACACCGGTTTCCCTGGCCAGCCGGAACAGGAAACTCAGGCCGAGGTCACCCTGGATGAACCAGGCCTTGAATTGCGGCCCGTAGAGGGTGCCACCGATCTCTTGAAGATCGATCAGCGAGTAGTAGTTGACGTCATTGGCCTGATGCGGTGCCTTGACCCCCATATTCGCGTAGAGCGTCTGATAGCGTCGGCGGATCAGCTGCTTTGCCGCATCCTTGTAGCGGTGTTCCCGGTCCATAAGTCCATTCAGGGCGAACAGAGCCATCTGCAGCTGCTGGGGAACCGAGAGACCGGCCGTGTGGTTCAAGGCAACGGCGCGGCTGTCGGCCACCAGGCGATCAATGAAGCGAACATCGCGCGGCGTGGTCGTCAAAGACGAGTACCGCGTGTCGAGCACGGTTTTCTGGTCCTCCGAAAGCCTGGCAAGGGCAGCATCGAAGACGTTGTCGTCGTGCAGTGCCATGGCGCCGAGGCGCCAGCCGGTCGCTCCAAAGAATTTCGAGAACGAATAGACGCAGAGCGTGTTGTGCGGGCATTTGGCGAAGAGCGACACGAAGTCGTCGGCAAACGTGCCGTAGACGTCGTCCGTGACGATGAACAGGTCCGGCCGTTTCTCGGCCACGAGCGTCGCCAACTGGTCAAGCACGACATCGGATAGTTTGGACGATGGCGGATTGCTTGGGTTGACGAGGCAGAAAATCTTCACCGCTGGATCCAGCAGCTTTGCCATCTCGGACTCCGGCAGTTGCCAGTCAGTATCCTGATCCATGCGGATATCGACGATTTCCATGCCGTATTCCGCCAGCACCGGGATTTCCAGGTAAGGCGAAAAGATCGGCGTAGCGATCGCGATCTTGTCGCCGGCTTTTACCAGGCCGTTGGATCGCAGCGTTTGAAAGATGTAGGTCATGGCCGCAGTGCCGCCCTCGGTCGCAAAAACCGAAAAGTCGCCGCCGCGCGGTACCGCGCCGAACATTTCCTGGGCCAGGTAGGCTTTGACGATTTCCTCGGTATGAACCAGCATGCGGGGCGGAGTCGGATAGTTGCAGCCGAGGAAGGCCGAAACCATCTCGAACAGAAACGCATCCTGATTGAGACCGAGCTGGTCTTTGACATAGGATATGGCGGAGCGCAGGAAGCGCACGCCGTCGGCATCACGATGAAGGTTGGCATAGGCTTCGAAGCGCTGAACGATGCCGTCATGCTCCGGCAGGCCACCGAAGCCGCTATCCAGGTAGGAGTAGGACCGTTCGGATTCGCGCATGGCGAAGTCGCCGAGGCTGAGGAACGCCCATCTCGGCAAGGTCGCCAGGAAGTTGGGATTGCCGCGTCCGGCGTTCAGCATCAAGCGCTGGGCATCGGACGATGCGATGGTGATCAACTGGTCCTTCAGTTCAAACGGGCTGAGCTTGGCAAACTGCTTATAATCTTGATTTTGCATAATAGACCTCGTGTTTGATTATGGGCTGACGTTTTTGGTGACGAGCCCGACGATGACCGGTCCCCAAAGGGTGAGAAAAACATTGGCCACAGCGTAGGTGACGGTGAAGGATACGACCGGCGTGGCGTTTCCGGCCTTGGAGAGAAGCGCGGCAAATGCCGGATTTGCACTGCGTCCGCCTGCGACGCAGGCAAGCGCCTCGATCGGGTTCTGGATGCGCAGGACGTAGTAGGAAAAGAAGAAGGTGATGACCTGCGGTACGAGGGTCACGGCGGCGCCGAGCAGGAAGAGGGTGAAGCCGTATTGCTGGATTGCGACCAGGGCTTGAGGACCGGCGGTGATGCCGACGATGCCGACGAAGACCGCCAGACCGAAATCGCGCAGGAAGTTTGACGCGCCGATCGGCACTGCGGAAAAGCGGGGATGGACGCTACGAAGCCAGCCGAAGAAAAGGCCGGACAAAAGGCACCCACCGCCGTTGCCGATCGAGATGGGAATGCCCCAGATCTTGAACTGGATCATCCCGATGAGCACGCCGGCAAACATGCCGATGCCGAAGAAGACGAAATCGGTAACGGCGGCCGCGGTGATCGTGTAGCCGATCTTCGACTGGACGCGATCGAGATCGACCGAGCGGCCGGTGAACTGCAGCTCGTCGCCGCTTTTCAGTTCCAGCTTTGGCAGCAGCGGCAGGCTGAGGCCCATCCGCTTGACCGAGGTGAGGAAGACGCCACGCCGGGTTTCGATGTTGACATGGTCGTGGATCTCGCCGACCTGCCGACCGCTGAGGGCGCGATTGGTCAGGATGAGTTCCCGACTTACCTCGGCCAGAACCAGCCCGTGGGGCGGGACGACTTCTGGTCCTAGCAATGCCGAGCACGATTTGATGACCTCCGTCGTTCCTGTAATCGCGATCTGGTCGCTGGCCAGGATGACCGTCGTGCCGGTCAGTTCGATCGCAGTGCCGCCTCTGAGAACGGCCTCGACCGCCGCATCGGACAGGAGCGTGTCGATCTCCAGTGCCGTCTTGCCGACGGCAGCGCTGTCGCTCGCGATCTCGAACATCCGGGTATCGACGGATCGCACGGCGTTGAACTGACCCGGATCCAGTTCGGCCTGGCCACCCGAAAGAGTTTTAGCCAGTTTGACGGCCTCTGCGCGGATGTTCCACTTCATGATCGTCGGCAGGAACCAGCTGACCATGATGATGGGACCAAGAGAACCAAAGATGTAGCAAATGGCATAGCCGACCGCGACGTTGGTCTGCATCATCTTGGTAACGTCCGGGGACAGGCCGAGCCTGGCGATGGCGTCGCCTGCGGTTCCGATGATGGCCGACTGGGTCAACCCACCTGCTGCCAGGCCCGCAGCCATGCCGCGGTCCAGATCAAAGGCCCATGCGGCGGCCAGGACGCAAAGCAACCCGGTGAAGCACATCACGAATGCGGACAGGAGCTGGTTTAAGGATCGCCTGTTCAAAGCATGGAAGAATTGCGGTCCGCCCTGGTAGCCGACGGCATAGATAAAGAGGGCGAAGAAAATTCCCTTGATGCCGTTGTCGATGGTGATGCCGAACTGACCGATCAGGACGCCAACCAGCAATGTGCCGGCAATTCCGCCAAGAACGAAACTGCCAATCTTCAGTTTTCCGACGAAATAGCCGATTGCGATGGTCAAGAACAACGCGAGCAGCGGCTCTCGCGTTATGAGGTCGTGAATGAATTGCATGTGGATTTCCAAGTCAGCTTGCGCAGTTGGGATTGTGAGCTTGCCGCGGGCAGGCATTGGACGGTCATGGTAACCGCGGCCATGCATCCGCTGATGTGTCGAGACTACTTGCAGACGTGCGCGCCATGTAGCGTCGGAAACTACTCAAGCTGGGCGCGTGTGAGGATCGCGAAATCCAAAGCCGCTTGGGAACTTGAATTTGGTGATCAATCAGCGAATAAGATCAAGTTGGCCCGCCTGTACCGCGCTCCCCCTGGTTCGGGGCCGTCCTTTCGGCTAGATACATTCCGATCCTGCGCACTGTGCGACCGCGTGAGTAGTTTCCGATGCTTCTCACCGGTTTCGTTCGGAATAAACGTTTCGTAGCAAGGACGAGTCGTCAGCGCGATTCAATGCGTCGTGTCGCAGACCAAAGTTCGCTTTGCCGACTATTTGGGGACGGTTGGCGCGGCTAATGCCAGTACAATAAGACGCGGCGAGCCGCGAGTGAGATCCGCATGGCTCCTCGAGCAACTACGCGACTCGCATCGGTATTAGGACATCCCCTGCCGCCTTCGCCGCCGATAACAATAGGATTTTAGATTGGCACCGCTCACATTAATTGCACCTGCAATGCCGCAACTGGGATCCGCTGCATATTTGTTATTGAGGGACTGCCGGTCCCTATCAAGACGAAGGCGGGAACCATAGGCCATCACTAAACCTTTACGTGATATTGCAACTTCACCTGAAGGTTGCGGCGCTAAGGCTAAGTCTCCTGAAAGAATTGCTGTTTCATGCTAGAATTACAAAACATCATCCTTGAAATGATCGCCAGAGGTGAGCCCCTGCATGCGACGATTGACCGGCTATGCCGCGAAGTCGAATCGGCAGTTGCTGATATAGTGTGCTCGGTTTTAGTCCTTGAAGCAGGGTACCTTCGTCCTCTAGCGGGACCCTCGCTTCCCGAGGATTACAGTGCGGCACTTGAAAGTCTCAAAATCGGTCCACTTTCCGGGTCGTGTGGCACTGCGGCCTATCAAGCGGCCCCGGTGATCGTGACGGATATCGAAAGTGATGCCCGGTGGGCGGAGTTCAAGCATCTTGCCCTGCCGCTCGGCTTTAAGGCCTGCTGGTCAACTCCAATCTTTAGCGCCGACCGGGTCATCGCAACATTTGCTTTTTACTACCGCGAATGTCGGGGGCCGAATGAAGTGGAACAAAAGCTCGTTGATGCCTGTGCTCACCTATGCGCGATTGCTATCGAGCGAGACGAACGCGTACGTGAACGCCAACGTTTGACCTATACAGATGCGTTAACCAGTCTCCCAAACCGCGCCAGGTTCAACCGGGTCTTGTCCGAAAAAGGGCGCGTCAAAGAGGGTTACTGGGGCATCCTGATTGCCGACGTGGACAATTTGAAATCAGTCAACGACACGTTCGGCCATTCCACCGGGGACGATCTTATCGAGGTTGTCGCCGAGCGGATAGCCTCGGTCATGGGTCCGGAAAACACTTTCCGCATTGGCGGAGACGAATTTGCCGTGATAGTTCAAGAACAGACAAGCTTTGAACTTTCGATTATTGCGGGTAAGATCCTTGCGGCGTTGAAAAAGCCTGCCCACTGCCAAGGCCACGTCATTTTCCCCGCCGCTACCCTCGGAGGCTCTACAGCAGGCCTCGGACAAGACTCAGACCAAGTGCGCCAGTACGCTGATGTCGCCCTATACCACGCCAAGGAACGCAGTCGCGGCCAGTATGTTGAGTACTCGTTGAGCCTTGGAACAACCCTCACGCGGCGGTTCCGAGCCATCCGTGATGTGGCACTTGCTCTTGCGGAAGACCGGATAGATGCGCATTATCAACCAATAGTGCGGCTTGATACAGGGGAGGTTGTTGGCTTTGAAGCGCTGTGCCGGATGACCACCCCGTCCGGAGTGATCATTGCCGCTGCTAACTTTCACGAAGCGACCAAAGACGCAGGCGTTGCGGCTGATTTAACCGAACGCATGCTCCTGCGCGTCGCGGAGGATGCTCGCCGATGGCTCGACTTGGGCTTACCCTTCCAGCACGTCGGCATCAATCTGGCAGCGGCGGATTTCCATGTGGGCAATCTGCAGCAGAGGCTCTGCAGCGTATTCGAAGACGCTGGCGTCTCAACGGACCATATAATCCTTCAGGTCACAGAGTCGGTCTATCTTGGGCAACGGGATCACGTCGTAGCGGATGAAATCAAAGCGCTTAGAAAACAAGGCCTGCGTGTCGCGCTTGACGACTTCGGGACTGGGTTTGCGTCACTTACCCACCTTCTAACCGTCCCAGTCGATATTATTAAAATTGACAAGTCATTCGTGGAGCGTCTGGTCCCTGGAGATGCGGGTGCAATCATAGTGGAGGGCTTGATGGGCATCGCAAGCAATCTTGGGATCCGCGTCGTGGCGGAAGGGATCGAAACCGATGAGCAGCTTCGTCAGTTATTAGATTTTGGTTGCACACTCGGACAAGGCTACCTATTTTCCAAAGCCGTTGATCGAGACGCTGCGACGTCGCTTTTGAGACGCTTTGGGCAACATAGTGGGGGCAGCAGAGTGCCACTACGCGCCTGACCCTGCATTTTTACCGATGTTGCCCACGCTCGGTCGTTTTCATGTTCAAAATAACGCGCTAAAGCCTAAGTATCTGATAAGGCTAAGTTGTTTAACCCTGTGGCGGTTCGAATCCCCTCAAGGCGTTGGAGGCAGAGATGACCGTTAAGCGGAAATAATTTCCGCTGACGACGGGTGCGGAGGTCCTCATCCGATCAAGAGTCGCAAGATGGCATTTCTGCAATTTGGTCAACTCTTGTCGATGCCGAGTTTCTTAGTCTTATCAAGCGCGTCGGAAATTTCGCTTCTCGCTGTCCCGATCAGTCGTTCCATGGCGCTACGGGCAGCATCAGGGCGGCGCATGCGTATCGCCTCAAGAACGTCCTGGTGCAAAATGATAGCGTGTTCATGGGACTGACTGGCACGATTTGTCAGTCTGAAGCTGGCAAGTAAAGCCGCGCGGATGGCAGTTGCGAATTGATAGTAGACCCAGTTGCCGCTGGCATTGATGATGGCAGTATGGAAATCCAGGTCGGCGCGGCTCCAGGCCTCGGTGTCGCGCGCGTTGGCATCGACCATCTCGTCGAACGCCTTGGATATCGCAGACAGCTGCTTGTTTGCACCATTCTCTGCTGCTGCCGCCGCTGCCGCCGGCTCGAGCAACTGGCGCGCATCCACAAGCGATATATAAAACTGGTCGTCGGTGTTGAAGCGCAGCGCTGCGTCGAGCACGAGCGGATCGAGATAGTTCCAGTTGTCCTTGGTCAGCACCGTCGTGCCGGCGCGGGTTCGCGAGCGGATCATCCCCTGGGCAACCATGTGCTGCATGGTTTCGCGCAGCGTCGTGCGGCTTACACCATAGCGCTCCGCCAATTCCGCCTCATTCGGCAAAGTGGAGCCCTCGGCAATCTCGCCAGAAACGACCTTGTCCACGAGCAGCTGAAGCAGGGCCTCCTGGACACGACGCTTACCGCCCTCGGCCTGAAACGGCTTTCCAGGTGCCGGGGGTTCTGTTCGCTTTCGTGTCGTCATAAGCCCCCCATACTCTGCCGGCGCGTACCCTGTGTCTGGCTCTAGCAAATTCTCACCACATGTCACCACTTGCCAAGAGAATTGTTCGCAGGGTTTGCGTATCCGGCGTCACCCCACCCCGGGGAAGCAGTACCGAAACGCTTCCGCCTCTCAGAGGAACAGAAATATAAATCCTACTTAATTGACAATAAATACGATGAAATGTAAATAGCTCTCGTCGCCTCCGGCAGAGGATGCGCGATACAAGCTTTCAGGCACGTCGTTGATTTCAATATGGGAGGAGCACGAAATGAAGCTCATTGGAAAAGCAGGACTGATGTTGATGGCCGCCGCGTCCCTTGCCGGGATCGCGCCAGCCGCAGCGCAGCAGAAGGATCTGAAGGTCGGCGCGATCTACATGGATGCGCAGGGCTTTTACGCCGGCGTTCGCAAGGGCATCCAGAACGGTGCCGAAGGACGCAAGCTCGACATCATCGAGACCAATGCGCAGGGCGACCTGTCGAAGGAATCCTCGTTCATAGACTCGCTGATCTCCGCCGGCGTCCAGGCGATCATCGTCTCGCCGGTGTCGACCGACGGTTCGTACCGCGCCATCCGCCGCGCCCATGATGCCGGCATTCCGGTTGTCTGCTACAATACCTGCCTCAACGACAAGGACATGAAGGATTACATCTCGGCCTACGCCGTCGGCGATCCCTACGACTTTGGCCACAAGCTCGGCGATGCTGCAGGCGACTATTTCGTGGCAGCCAAGAACGAAGCGCCAAAGATTGCCGTGCTCAACTGCGAATTCGTCGAAGTCTGCGTTACTCGCCGCAAGGGTTTTGAAGATGCGCTGAAGGCCAAGGTTCCGGGCTTCAAGATCGTCTCCAACCAGGAGGGTGCGACGCTCGACAAGGCGGTTTCGGTTGCCAGCACCATGCTGTCGTCCAACCCGGATATCGATGCCTTCTTCGGCGAAGCCGGTGGCGCCACGCTTGGTGCAGCGCGTGCCGTGAAAAGCCAGGGCCGGGTCGGCAAGACCGTCGTCTTCGGCGGCGACATGACCACCGAAATTGCCCAGGAACTGGCCGACTTCACCATCATCAAGGCGGTGGTCGATATTTCCGGCCAGGGTCTTGGCAAGCTGGCGCTGGCCCAGGCGATCAATACGATCGATGGCAAGCCCCCGGAAGGCATCAAGGTGCCCTACAATATCGACCTCTATAGCTCAGCCGAAAACGGCAAGGCCTGGATTGCGGCTCATTCCGACGGCGTTCCCTGATCCCTCCCACGGCCCGGCGTTTTGCGCCGGGCCGCTTGACTGGCCGATCCTGGTACCTGCCCCAAAGTGGGTGTCCGGGTCGGATTTTTAAAAAAGATCGACAGGGAAATCTCTGATGAATTCTGCGAAAAATCCGAACGCTTCCACAGCCGATAGGATTGTCGCCAGCCTCGATGGCTGCACGAAGCGCTACCCGGGCGTGCTGGCGCTGGAAAATGCGACATTCTCGGTAGCGGCCGGCGAAGTCCGCGCCCTGCTTGGCAAGAATGGCGCCGGCAAATCGACGCTGATCCGGATGCTGACCGGAGCGGAAGTGCCCGATACCGGTTCGGTCAAAATCGACGGTGTCGAGATTTCCCAGACAGGCTCTGCGCGCGCGTTGGAAGCTTTTGATAACGGCGTGCGCGTCGTCTATCAGGAATTGAGCCTCGTGCCCGGCATGACGCTGGCTGAAAACCTGTTTCTCGGACGCTGGCCGCGCAAGGCCGGCGTCATCCAATACGCCGAAATGGAACGCGAGGCTGCCATCGCCATGGACCGGCTCGGCCTTGATCTGCCGCCCAGCCGTCTGGTCGCGGGTCTGAGCCCGGCCGAACGTCAGTTGTTGGAAATCGCCCGCGTGCTGCTCGGCAAGCCAAAGCTGGTCATTCTCGACGAGCCGACCAGCTCGCTGGCCGCCGCCGAAGCCGAAAAGGTGATGACCGCGGTCACCCGGATCGCTGCCGAAGGCATTGCCGTCATCTATGTCAGCCACCGGATGAACGAGATCCGCCGCATCGCCCATTCCGCCACCATCATGCGCGATGGCCGCATCATCGACACGGTCGATGTCGGCGGCGTCGAGACCCGTGATATTGTCCGGTTGATGCTCGGCTCGGAAGCCTCGCAGGCGGCCGTGCTGGAACCCCGCAGCCTCGACAAGGTCGTGCTCGAGGTCAGGGAGCTGAAGAGCGAGCCAAAGTTTTCCTCGATCACCTTTGCGCTCCGCCAAGGCGAAGTGCTCGGCATCGCCGGCCTGTTGGGTGCCGGCCGCACTGAACTGCTGCAGTCGATCATGGGTGTGCGCGTCTTTGAAAGCGGCGAAATTTTCGTCGACGGCAAAAACATCGGCCTGCCACGTTACCGCCAGATGGTCGACCGCGGTTTCGGCTATACGCCGGAGAGCCGCAAGGAGGAGGGCATCATGCCGCTTCTCGGCGTCGACGAAAACACGCTGTCGACGGACTTTTCCACCGTCAGCAGTTTTGGCGTGCTGTCGGCCAGCCGCATGGCCACGGCCACCCGTGCCATCATCGAGCGGCTGCATATCAAGACCGCCGAGACCGACACGCCGATCGGCACGCTGTCTGGGGGCAATCAGCAAAAAGTCGTGATCGGCCGCTGGGTCCATGCCAACAGCCGCATCCTGCTGCTCGACGAGCCGACCCGCGGCGTCGATGTCGAGGCCAAGGCGCAGATCTATGCGATCATCCGCCAACTCGCCGCCGAAGGCCGCAGCATCATCTTCGTGTCCAGCGAAATCGAGGAGCTGCCGCTGGTCTGCGACAGGGTCGTCGTGTTGCGCGACGGGACGCTGAAGGAAGAATTCACATCACCCGATATCAATCAGGATGCCGTCATGGCCGCCTGCATTACCGGTCATTGACGGAGAGACGATATGGCAAACCAACTGGCGCAAAAATCCGCCAAACCCGCGTCAAAAACCGGCTTCCGGCTGTCGCAGCACATGAACGAGGTCAGCCTGTTCGTGGCGATCGCGATCCTCTATATCGTCTTCACGGCGACCGCCAACGGCTTCATGTCGTTCAACAACCAGATCAATATTTTGCGCGACGCTGCCACCATCGGCATCGCCGCCTGGGCGGCGACGCTGATCATCATCGCTGGTGAAATCGACGTCAGCGTCGGGCCGATGGTCGCCTTCATCTCGGTGGTGCTCGCCTTCCTGCTGCAATGGGGCATACCGACCCCGGTCGCCTTTGCGCTCGCCATCGTCATCGGCGCCGCCCTCGGCTCGATCGCCGGCATTTTGCGCGCCTATTTCGACGTGCCGTCCTTCGTCGGCACGCTGGGCCTCTGGAGCGCGTTGCGCGGCACCGGGCTGTTCATCACCGACGCGCTGCCGGTCTCGATCGGCCGCAACGATATCGTCGACATGCTCGACCAGTCGGTGTTCGGCGTGCCGCCGGCCGCCATCATCATGCTGGTGCTGTTTGCCGTGTTCACCTTCGTCAGCCGCAAGACGGCCTTTGGCCGCTCGGTATTCGCCATCGGCGGCAATGCGCATGCGGCGTTTCTCAGCGGCATCAATGTCGCCCGCATCCGAGTGGCGCTGTTTGCCATCGCCGGCGCCATGGCCGCCGTTTCCGGCATCCTGCTGCTCTCGCGCCTCGGCTCCGGCAATGCGACGGCAGCCACCGGCCTCGAATTCGACGTGATCGCCGCCGTTGTCGTCGGCGGCACGGCATTGTCGGGCGGCCGCGGCTCGATGCTCGGCACCTTGCTCGGCGTGCTGGTCATTACCCTGATCGGCAACGGTCTGATCCTGCTCGGTATCAACCCGTTCTTCCAGCAGGTTGTGCGCGGCCTGATCATCGTCATCGCGGTGCTTGCCAATATCCAGGCGATCAAGCGCGGTGCGGCCCGCAACAACAACTGAGGGTGCGGGCATGACCATCATCCACATTGCCGACGGCACGCTCGAAGTGAAAATCTCGACCGCCGGCGCCATCGTGCTGGGCTTCTGGTCGACGAGCAGTGGCGATCGGGTGCCGTTGCTGCGCGAAGCGCCGTCCGACACGGCCACCGCACTGCAATCCGGCTGTTATCCGCTGGTGCCGTTCGGCAATCGGGTGAAGGACAATCGGTTCGCCTTCGAGGGCCGCGATTATGCTTTTGTGCCGAACACGAAGTGGGATCCGCACTACCTGCATGGCGAAGGCTGGCAGGCGGACTGGACCGTCATCCGGCAGACCGACAGCATGGTCGAACTCGGCTTTTCCCACGCCGGTGGCGGCACGCCCTATGTCTATGATGCGACGCAGACCTTTGCATTGGCGGAGGGCGGGCTGTCCATCTCTATGTCGGTCACCAACCGTGGCGACGACGCCTTACCCTTCGGGCTCGGCTGGCATCCCTATTTTCCGATGACGCCGCTAACCACGCTCAAGGCGCCGGCCAAAAAATACTGGACGGAAGTCGAAGGTTGGCTGCCGGGGGAGGCGACGGAGATTCCAGAAGACATCGATTTCAGCAGACCTCGCGGCCTACCACACCGCTGGGTTAATAACGGGTTTGAAGACTGGGATGGCAAGGCGGAGATCATCTGGCCAGAACGTGAAACGCGTCTGACGCTGACCGCCGATCCGTTTTTCAGGCACGCCTTCGTTTTCGTTTCCGATACCGTGTTCGATCCGTCCTTCCAGCGCGATTATTTTTGCTTCGAGCCGATGTCGCATCTGGCGAATGGCCACAATCTCCCGGGCCTCGGTGATCTCACAGTATTGAAGGCGGGCCAAACGCTCGCGGGAGGCATCCGCCTGCAGCCTGATTTCCTGGCCTAGGCCAAAAGCACGTCTTACCTTGCATGGCGTCTCGCGCCGCCATCGCAACCGCTTTAGAAATTCGCCTTTGTGCGTTGGAGTAAACCATGTCTGACAAGGGACAATTCGATTACATCATCGTCGGCGGTGGCAGCTCGGCCTGCGTGGTTGCAGCCAGGCTGGTGACGGAAGGCAAGGCGCGGGTGCTGATGCTTGAGCGCGGCCCGAAAAAGGCCAGCCCGATCATGCATTTCCCGGCCGGCTACATGAAGTTCCTGGCTAAGGACACCTATCTGGCCATGCACAAGACCAAGGATCAACCGCAGCTGAACGGCCGCGGGCCGATCGTGCCGCAGGGCAAGGTTCTGGGCGGCGGCAGCACCGTCAATGCCATGGTCTATATGCGTGGGCAGGCCGCCGATTACGACCGCTGGAACGAGGCGGTAACGGCTCCCGGCGCCAACAATGACGGCGCTTGGTCCTATCGCGACATGCTGCCGCATTTCAAGGAACAGGAAGACAATGACCATCTGGCCGGCGAATTCCATGGTGTCGGCGGGCCGTTGAAAATTTCCGATCTCGGGCATACCAGCCCGATGACGCGCACCTATGTCAAAACCCTGCAAGGCATGGGAATCCCCTACAATCCGGATTTCAACGGTGCCGAACAGTTCGGTGTCGGCTTCATGCAGCACACGATCGACTGGCAGACCCGCCGTCGCTCCAGTGCCGTCGACGCTTTTCTGGCGCCGGTGATGGATAGTCCGCTGCTGACGATCGAGACTGGCGCGACTGTGACTGAGATCCGCATGGACAATGGTCGCGTCAGCGGTGTCGACTACATCCAGAACGGTATGAAGAAATCAGCCTCGGCCGGCGTCGAAGTCATTCTGGCCGCCGGCGCCTACCAGACCCCAAAGCTGCTGATGATTTCCGGCATCGGCCCCGAGGACGAACTTGCCAGACACGGCATCCAGACCAAGGTTGCGTTGCAGGGCGTCGGCAAGAATTTGCAGGACCATTACGAATGCCCGGTGGTCGCTACCACCAAGGGCGCGTTCGGCTATTACGGCCAGGAGAAGGGCTGGCCTATGATCAAGGCCGGGCTGCAATATCTGCTGTTCCGCTCCGGTCCAGCTACTACCACAGGCGTCGAGACCTGTGCCTTCTATGATCCCGACGGCGATAATTCTGCCCCGACCATCCAGATGTTCTGCGTGCCCACCGTCTATCTCGACCGCGACGTGATGGGCACTGATCCGGGCGACGGCGTCACCATCAACTCGCTGCTGCTACGGCCGAAGGGGCGCGGCAGCGTTACGCTCGCCTCCGCGGATCCGCTCGAGAACCCGATCGTCGATACCCAGATCTTTGTGCATCCGGACGACCTGCGCCTGACCGTCGCCGGCTTTCGCTTTGCGCGCACCGTGCTGGCTGAAAGCCCGATGCGCGAGCTGATCGACAAGGAAATCTTTCCCGGCGCGGAAATCGTAAGCGATGAGGCGATCGCCGATCACTGCCGGCGCACGGTCAAGACCGGATACCACCCGGTCGGCACCTGCAAGATGGGCCATGACGGCGATCCGGATGCGGTGCTGTCGCCCGATCTCAAGGTGCGCGGGGTCGAACGTCTGCGGGTAATCGACGCCTCGCTGATGCCGACCATCGTCAGCGGTAACACCAATGCCGCCGTGCTGGGTGCCGCGGCCAAGGCGGCACAATTGATCCTTGCGTGACGCCCGGATTTATCCGATGGCATTTTCTCGAAACGTCTGCCGATTGTCGAAAAGGTTTCCTTGATGAAAATCACTAAGCTCACCACCTACATCGTCCCGCCGCGCTGGATGTTCCTGAAAATCGAGACGGACGAGGGCATTTTTGGCTGGGGGGAGCCGGTGGTCGAGGGGCGCGCGCTGACGGTGGAAGCTGCCGTCCACGAGCTGTCAGACTATCTGATCGGCAAGGACCCGTTCCTGATCGAAGACCATTGGAACGTGATGTATCGCGGCGGCTTTTATCGTGGCGGCGCCATCCACATGAGTGCGATCGCCGGCATCGACCAGGCACTTTGGGACATCAAGGGCAAGGCGCTCGGTCAGCCGGTGCATGCGCTGCTCGGCGGCCAGTGCCGTGACAAGATCAAGGTCTATTCGTGGATCGGCGGCGATCGCCCCGCGGATGTCGCCCGCAATGCCAAGGATGTGGTCGCGGCCGGTTTCAAGGCGCTGAAACTGAACGGCGCGGAAGAGATGCAGATCGTCGACAGTCACGCCAAGATAGATGCCATCCTCGCAACGATCGGCACTGTGCGCGAGGCGGTCGGCCCGCATATCGGCATCGGCGCCGATTTCCATGGCCGCGTTCACCGGCCGATGGCAAAAGTGCTGGCCAAGGAACTTGACCAGTTCAAGCTGATGTTCATCGAGGAGCCGGTGCTATCGGAAAACCGCGAGGCCCTGAAGGAGATCGCCAATCACTGCTCGACGCCGATCGCGCTCGGCGAACGGCTCTATTCGCGCTGGGATTTCAAGGGCGTGCTGGCCGATGGCTATGTCGATATCATCCAGCCGGATCTGTCCCATGCCGGCGGCATCACCGAGTGCCGCAAGATTGCCTCGATGGCGGAAGCCTATGACGTGGCGCTGGCGCCGCATTGCCCGCTCGGCCCAATCGCGCTGGCTGCCTGCCTGCAACTGGATGCCGTCAGCTACAATGCCTTCATCCAGGAGCAAAGTCTCGGCATCCACTACAACCAGGGCAACGACATCCTCGATTATATCAGCAACAAGGACGTCTTCCATTACGAAGACGGCTTCGTCAGCATCCCGCAGGGACCGGGCCTCGGTATCGAAATCGACGAGGATTATGTGATCGCCCAGGCCAAGATCGGCCATCGCTGGCGCAACCCGATCTGGCGCCACGAGGACGGCAGTGTTGCCGAGTGGTAAGCCAACGTTTTTGGATGGCGACAAACAGATTGAAGGATGAATGAAATGAGCGACCGTCTGTCAGGCAAGCGGATCATGATCACCGGTGCGGCCCAGGGTATCGGCCTGGCGATCGCCAGGGCTTTCGCCAAGGAGGGCGCAAGCCTGTTTCTGGTCGATATGGATGGTGCGCTGCTGCAGACGGTGGCGGGCGATCTTGCCCGATCCGGTGCGAAACTCGGTTTTACCGAGGCCAATATCGCCGATGCCGATGCAATCTTTGCGGCCGTCGCCAAGGCGGCGGAAGAAATCGGGCCTCTCAATGCCCTGGTCAACAATGCGGGCATCAACGTCTTCTCCGAACCCTTGGAGACCACCGACGCCGAATGGCGGCGCTGTTTCGACGTCAATCTCAAGGGCGCCTGGAACTGCTGCAAGGCGGTGCTGCCGGGGATGATCGAACAGGGCGGCGGCGCCATCCTCAACATCGCCTCGACCCATGCCTTCACCATCATCCCGCACACCTTTCCCTACCCGCTGGCCAAGCACGCTTTGCTCGGCATGACCAAGTCGCTCGGACTTGAATATGCCGGCAAGGGCGTGCGTGTGAACGCGCTGGCGCCGGGCTATGTCTCGACCCAGAAAGTCATCGATTACTGGAACAGTTTTCCAGATCCCGCTGCCGCCAAGGCAGAGACGATGAAACTCCACCCGGGCGGACGCATCGCTACGCCGGAAGAAATCGCGCTTGCGGCGGTCTTCATGATTTCGGACGAATGCCCGTTCATGAATGCGACGTCGCTGGTGGTCGACGGGGGGCTGAGTGTGCAGCAGCACGCCTGATCCGTTGTCTGATCAAGATGCCGGTGCGGGCTGCGGTCGTTGACAAGGGCCAGCTCAGCTCGGCTTGGTGTTAGCCGCCTTGTCGAAATTGTCGATGGCCATGTTCAGGTCGCGTGCCGCCAGGTCGAGCATGCGGCCAGAACAGTCGCGCGCCGCGCGCTTGTCGCGCATTCTCAGGGCCTCGACCAGTTCCCTGTGGATGTGAAGGGCCTCGTCACGCTTTTCGACGGCACGGTTGGAAACATGCAGGGAATATTTCAAGGCGGCGTGGATAATGCCCGACAGCTGGCGGAACACCTGATTGTGGCTGGATCTGAGCAATATCGTGTGAAATGCCACATCCGCCTCGGTGAAGCGTTCGATATCGCCTTCTACGTCCTTCATCTCCTGCCAGGCCTTTTCCAGGTCGGCGATATCCTGCGACGTGGCGCGTTCCGCCGCAAATTCCGCCGCCACCGGCTCGATGGTCCGACGGGCCTCGAGAATGCAGCCGACGAGATTGAAGTCGAATATTCGTGGGCCTATCCATTCCAGCACCTGCTGGTCCAAAATGTTCCAGTCGTCCTTGTCGCAGACGATCGTGCCGATGCGAGAACGTCCGCGCACCATCCCTTTGGATTCGAGGATTTTCAGCGATTCACGAATGACGGTGCGACTGACACCGTAGAATTCACAGAGATCGTTTTCGCGCGGCAAGAACGTGCCTGCGGAGAATTTCTCGTCACAGATGTCGAGAGCAAGGGCCGCCGTGATGCTCTTTTGAACGCGGGGACGCCGTGCGGGGCGGATGTCCGGATTGGCGGCCAGTTTTTCCACATTCGACTCCACGGCCTGCATTCCTTTTCTGCCGCGACCCACTTGGGAAGCGACATAACCTACGGCATGACTACACCAATCATCATACTTAGACAATTGACTGGTATGATGATTCATCCTAGACCTAGGGGGCTGCGTGGGAGCAGTGGAAAAGGGAGAGAGACAATGCAGTTTTTCAAAGCCATCTTGCTGGCGGGCACCGTCGCGATCATGGGCATGACGTCCGCCGCCGCTGCCGATATTAAAATCGGGTTTGTCGTCAAGCAGCCGGAAGAACCCTGGTTCCAGGACGAATGGAAATTCGCCGAAGTCGCAGCCAAGGAAAAAGGCTTTACCCTCGTCAAGATTGGCGCCGATGACGGTGAAAAGGTCCAGTCGGCAATCGACAATCTCGGCGCCCAGGGGGCTCAGGGCTTCATCATCTGCACGCCGGACGTCAAGCTCGGTCCGGGCATCGTCGCCAAGGCCACCGGTAACGATTTGAAGGTGATGACTGTCGACGACCGTCTGGTCGGTGCCGATGGCAAGCCGCTCGAAGATGTCCCGCATATGGGCATATCCGCAACCAAGATCGGCGAAGCGGTCGGTCAGGCACTTTCCGACGAAATCAAGAAGCGCGGCTGGGACCCCAAAACCGTTGGTGCGATCCGCGTCTCCTATGACCAGCTGCCGACCGCGGTCGACCGTGTCGGTGGTGCGGTCGCCGTTTTGAAGGCGAACGGTTTCCCTGCAGAGAACATTTTTGACGCACCGCAGGCCAAGACCGACACGGAAGCCGCTCTCAATGCTTCGACCACGGTTCTGAACAAGCATTCCGACATTAAGAACTGGATCGCTTTCGGCCTCAATGACGAAGCCGCCCTGGGTGCCGTGCGTGCAACCGAAAGCGTCGGCATTCCGGCCGGCAATGTCATCTCCATCGGAATCGGCGGCGCGGAATCTGCGATCAACGAGTTCAAGAAGCCGTCCGCGACAGGCTTCATCGGAACCGTGATCATCTCGCCAAAACGCCATGGCTACGAGACGGCGCTGAACATGTACGAATGGATCGCCAACGACAAACAGCCGGAAAAGGTCATCCTGACGGCCGGCCAGCTGGCGTTGCGCGACAATTATAAAACAGTCCGCAAGGATCTCGGCATCGAATAATCCTTCCCAAGCGACGAACTCTCTGGCGGTCCTTCGGGGCCGCCAGACCGCACAAATATGGGTGGGTAGGCAGGCCATGTCAGCATTTCTCGATTTTCATCAGATTTCAAAAGGCTATCCAGGCGTCCAGGCGATTTCGGATGTCTCGTTCTCCGTTGCAAAAGGCGCCGTGCATGGCCTGATGGGCGAAAACGGCGCGGGGAAATCGACGCTCATTCGCATCCTCTCCGGAGACCAGTCCGCCGATCAGGGGGAAATCCGGATCGACGGCGCGGTGCAGCACTATGCATCAACCCGTGACGCGTTCAATTCCGGCGTCATCGTCGTCCATCAGGAATTGCAGCTCGTGCCGGAACTGACGGTCGCAGAAAACCTCTGGCTTGGACGGTTTCCGGCAAGAGGCGGCATTGTCAATTCAAAGAAGCTGGTAGGTGAGGTCCGCGCCCGGTTGCAGGAGATCGGTATCGACCTCGATCCGGCTGCCAAAGTCGCGTCGCTGTCGATCGGCGAGCGCCAGATGGTGGAAATCGCCAAGGCGGTAATGCTCGAAGCCCGGGTCATCGCGCTCGACGAGCCAACTTCGTCGCTGTCGTCGCGCGAGAGCGAGATCTTGTTTTCCCTGATCGCACGGCTGAAGGCCAAGGGGACAGTCATTCTCTATGTCTCGCATCGGCTGGACGAGATTTTCCGGCTGTGCGACAGCCTGACGGTGCTGCGTGACGGCAAGCTCGCCGCCCATCATCCCGACATTTCCAAGACATCGCGCGATCAGATCATCTCTGAGATGGTCGGGCGTGAAATCAGCAATATCTGGGGCTGGCGCGGCCGCCCGACGGGCGATGTTCGCTTGAAGGTCCGGGATCTGGCGGGGACACATCTGCCGACCCCCATCAGCTTTGATGCGCGCGCCGGTGAAATCCTCGGCTTCTTCGGGTTGATCGGCGCCGGGCGAAGCGAGATGACCCGACTTCTCTACGGTGCCGACCGGCGGAGCCAGGGGACGGTCGAAATCGATGGTGACGCCGTCAGGGCGGACAGCCCTCCGGCCTCCATTCGCGCGGGGCTTGTTCTCTGCCCGGAAGACCGAAAACATGAGGGCATCATCCAGGGCCGGTCGGTGCAGGAAAACATTACCATTTCCGCGCGCCGGCACAGTTCGCCTTTCGGTGTCTTGAACGGAGCCAGGGAAGCGGAGATGGCCGATGGCATCATCGCCAAACTAAAGGTCCGAACGCCGTCTCGTCAGCAGGACATCGTCAACTTGTCCGGCGGCAATCAGCAAAAGGTCATTTTGGGGCGCTGGCTGTCGGAAAAGGACGTGAAGGTGCTGATCGTCGATGAACCGACGCGCGGCATCGACGTCGGCGCCAAATCGGAAATCTACAACATTCTGTATGACCTGGCGGCGGGGGGCATGGCCATCGTCGTAATATCGAGTGAACTGCCCGAGGTGATGGGCATCACCGACCGCATCATCGTCATGTGCGAGGGCAGGGCGGCTGCGGAAGTGCTGCGGGGCGAGTTTGACGAACGCCGCATACTGGCGGCGGCCCTGCCTGACAGGACGCCCTCGGCGCTCGCGACAAACCATTAAATCAAGGGACTGATGATGTCTTCACTGAAAAAACTTCTGCTCGGCGAACAGGGACTCGTGGTCATTTTCGCATTGGCCTTTGCCATCGTCTCGCTGCTCGTCCCGAATTTTCTGACAGAGCGCAACATGCTCGGGCTTTTGCAGTCGGTGGTCACGATCGGTATCGTTGCTTGCACGATGATGTTTTGCCTCGCGTCGCGCGATTTCGACCTGTCCATCGGTTCGACTGTCGCATTTTCGGGGATGGTTGCCGTCATGGCGTCAAATGCCTCGGGCTCCATCGCTGTCGGTCTGTTGGCAGCGCTTGCCTGCGGTGCATTCGTCGGTCTGGTCAACGGCGTCGTGATTGCAAAATTTCGCATCAATGCCCTGATCACCACGCTGGCGACGATGCAGATTGTCCGCGGCCTTGCATTGATCTCCTCCGATGGGCGGGCCGTCGGCATCAACGACCCGGCATTCTACCAGTTGGCCCTCTCCAGATTTTTTGGCATTCCGACACCGATCTGGGTCATGGGCGTGCTGTTCGTGATTTTCGGCTTTGTGCTCAACAGGACGGTGTTCGGCAAGAACACGCTGGCGATCGGCGGCAATCCCGAGGCCTCCCGCCTGGCCGGCGTCAACGTCGTCAAGATGCGCGTCTGGATATTTGCGCTGCAAGGCCTCGTCTGCGGCATCGCCGGAATTCTCCTAGCTTCCCGGATCACGTCGGGCCAGCCGAACTCGGCCACCGGATTGGAGCTTTCGGTGATTTCGGCCTGTGTTCTGGGCGGTGTTTCGCTGGCCGGTGGTAGAGCCGCAATGGCTGGAGTTGTTGTCGGCGTGTTGATCATGGGAATTGCCGAGAACGTCATGAACCTGCTGAATATTCAGGCTTTCTACCAGTATGTCGTGCGCGGCCTCATCCTGCTTCTGGCAGTATTGCTCGACAACCTGCGGTCAAGTGGTTCTGCTCACAAAGGATGACCACAAGGGCGCCCAATTTATTCGGGCCTCGAATCTCGGCGCAATCAACGCCGAAAACTTCAAGAAGGCCATGCGCAGCTGGAAAGCGGATCGACCATCGGCAAGGTCGTGCTTGAAGGTTTTGCCTGATTGAAAAGCGGCGGCTCAGATTTGGGGGCCGTCGCCATTCAACTTGCCAGCGATGTCCGCAATTGTGTCGGTGTTTGCCCAAACGTCTGCCGGAAGGCGCGGGAAAATTGCGAAGCATTTTCGAACCCGACTTCAATCGCGATCTCGGTCAGCGGTGCTTTCGATTTTACGATGATTTGCCTTGCCCGCTCGAGGCGCACCTGTCTGTAGACCATTGCCGGGGTGCTGTTGGAGCGCGGTTTCACCACTGTAGCCCCGGGCATTGGGATTTGCGCCATGGGCAAGAAGAGCGGCGACGACATTAGGCCCGTTCTGCTGATTATCAGCTTGTTCGATTAGCGGCGTCCATCCTCGGTTATCCCTGGCCTCCATATCAGCGCCCCTTCGGATAAGAAGGTCGATCGCATCAAGGTCGGTTATGATATGAAGAAGGGTTACTCCCTCGTCGTTTCTGGCGTTGATATCGGCCCCTTTGGCGAGAAGAAGGTCGAGGATGTCTTCATTACACTCCATGTCGAGGAGGTGGAGTGGCTGGAATTTGTGCCGGTCGACTGACGTTGCTAGCGACGGACTGCTGGCAAGCATCGATCTCACAGCATGGACGTCGCCGGCCTCGACAGCGTTATGAAATTTCGCGACGCCGCCAGCGTCTCCCGCGCCAGCATGAACAACAGAGATCCAAAATACCGAGATGATCAGGAGAAGTAATTTCCGCATTTCAGTCTCCAGGACGTCACAGTTTCGCGAGGCCACGCCCAAACACTTGAATTCCTTGCCGGATGACTTAGTCCACCTGCACGGATTTTTGCTGATCTGCCCGTGTTTTTTTGCCAGTACCATCACATGAATTTTTCGATCGGCTGGCTGCCAGGGTGATTTGATGGCGACGTGAGGGAGCTAGAAAGCGTTGTGGCATGCGATAACGGTACGGGCGATCATCGATTGAGGACAGAAGCCTCTTCGATCAAAGACTCGACCAGTCCAGGCCCGTTGCGATGAACTCACGCACGGCTCCGAGTCCGCTGATCTCCGGATGGGCGATCAGGTATTCACTGGCATCCATTGAGGCACCTGTTACCTTCAGCCCAACCAGCCTTGGATCTGTTCCAAGTTCCTTGTCAAGTACAACGCCAAGTCCAAGGCCGCTTGCTACGGCCTCTTTCATGGCCTCGCGGCTTGCAAGCACCAGATCTTGGCGGATCGTAATGCCTTTATCCAAAAGCGCGCGTTCGAAAATCTGCCGGGTCATCGATCCGGCTTCCCGGATCACGAACGGCTCATCTCCAAGCTCAGAAATATCGATTTGATAGCGGTCAGACCATGGATGGTCGGCCGGTACAATTACCAGGACTTCCTGTGCTACTAGGCGATGACAGACCAGGTCGCTGCGCGGCTCTGTCAGTGTCACGATGGCAACATCGACACGCTGCTGCAACACCATGTCCAAAAGAACGTTGGTGTTTGACATCCGGGTGTCGATTTTGATGCCGGGTCGGGCCAGACGGAAGCGACGGATCAGTGGCATGGTCACGTGCGGGCTGCAAAATCCGATCGTCAAATGCCCCGTGCGCAGTTCCTTGCCGCCATCGATCCGGGCGGCAACATCCTCCAGCCCCTTGATGATCTGATGGACGTTCGGCAGAAGGTCAATTCCATCCTGCGTCAGTTCCACGCCCGTTCCCCGGCGATGGAAAAGTCGATTGCCCATCGCTTCTTCCAGAGCCCTCACATGCTGGGTTATAGCCGGTTGGCTGACGTTCAGCGCATGGGCGGCGGCAGAAAACGTGCCGTGCTGCGCAACGGCGTAGAAGGCGCGCAATTGGGCAAAATTCATGATCTGGCATCCATCGTCAAATAAGTGTCACTTAAATCAGTCATCATCCCTATAGGCCAGACTTATAACGGATATACTACAGCCGGTACAAAGCACGGTCAAATTCGGTCGATAAAAACCGGTTGGAAACGATGGAGATCACCATGAACAAACTGACTTTCGCGACGACCGCCGCTGTTGTTGTTCTGCTCTCGGTAGAGGCTCATGCCCGCGACCTCGTGCTTTACGACGCATCCGAAAAGGTCGGCAATGCCCTGACGACGGCCTTTACCGCCAAATATCCAGACATCAAGCTTCAAGTCGTTTCCGGTTCGACCGGACCCATCGCCGAGCGCGCCATTGCGGAAATGAGCAACCCGCAGGCCGACGTGGTTTATCTCGTCAACAATACGGCGCTGGAACAACTCAAGGGCGCCGGCGTGTTCGAGCCCTACAAGGTGGCCGGAACCGACATCCGCGAAAGTTTTCGCGACCGGGACGATTTCTACACCCGCCATTTTGCGACCACCATGTGCATGGTCGTCAATCGCGATCGCCTGGCCGAGAAAAAACTGCCGATGCCGACATCGTGGGAAGATCTGATCAAGCCGGTCTACAAGAAGGAAATTTCTCTGCCTTCGCCGATGAAATCGGGCACGGGCGGCGCGATCCTGACCACCTTCGTCGATGCATTCGGCTGGGCCTTCGTCGAGAACCTCAACGAGAATGTCTACCAATATTCCGACGGCGGCTCCGGCGGCGCCCAACTGGCCGGCACCGGTGAGGTAGCGATCGGCCTGTCCTACGACACCACATGCTATGCGACAAAATCGTCCGGCCGCCCGGTCGAGGTCGTGTTCGGCCGCATCACGCCCAATACCAGCGAAGGCGGCGGTCTGGTTGCCGGCGCACCCCATCCGGAAGAAGCAAAATTGTTCCTCGATTTCATGGCCAGCAAAGACGCCGCAGAAGTTCTCGGCAAGCTGGTCGGTGCCACCGGCGTGCCCGGGTATGGCCTGGTCGATCTCGACAAGGTAAGCCCGTGGGACATCCGCCGCCCGGTCGATATCGAAGAGTTCCGCCGCGAATTCGCCGCCCGCATCCTGAAGAACGGCTGATGTTGCAGCGGGTCAACCATTCCAGCGCCATGCGGTCCGTCCAGCCGGGCGGATCGCATCTGGTGATCGAGGGACTGCGCAAGCGGTTTGGCCAAGCGGTCGCCGTCGATCAGGTCGATCTCACCATCGGCCGGGGCGAGTTCGTCACGCTGCTGGGCGATTCCGGATGCGGGAAGACCACGCTGCTGCGGATGATCGCCGGTTTCACCACGCCGGACGTCGGACGCATTGTTTGCAACGACGAAGACGTGACGCATCTGCCGCCGGCCGCGCGGCGGATGGGCTTTGTCTTCCAATCTTATGCTCTCTTTCCCACCAAGACGGCCGAGCAGAATATCGGCTTTGCCCCGCGCATGGCCGGCCGTCCACGGGCCGAAATCCGCAATCGTGTGCGCGAACTGGCTGAGATGGTCGAGATCGACAAACTGCTCGACCGCTATCCTCATGAATTGTCAGGGGGACAGCAGCAGCGCGTGGCCCTGGCGCGCGCCCTGGCTTCGGAGCCGGACATGCTGCTGCTTGATGAACCCATGTCGGCCTTGGACGCCCGCATCCGCACCAAGTTGCGCGCCGAACTGCGCAGTCTTGTCGACAGGCTCGGCATCACGGCGCTTTATGTCACGCATGACCAGGAGGAAGCCCTTGCTTTGTCCGACCGGATCGCCGTGATGCGTGCCGGCCGGATTGAGCAGATAGGCACCCCGAACGAGATTTATCATTGCCCAAGCTCTCGCTTCGTGGCGGAGTTCATCGGTGTGTCCAATATTCTGAAGGCGAAGGCCTCCGGCGGGGGCGTGATTATCGACGGCAAGCTGTGGCCGCTGCAGCTTCCGCCGGGTATTGCAGACGACGAGGACGTTACCGTGATGATACGCCCTGAGCATGTGTTGTGCTGCACACCGGACGAGCAGGGCTCGCTTTCCGGCACCGTGGAGACCATCACATTTCTCGGCTCGACGGTGCGTCTCGTCATCGCCTGCGCCAACGGTCTGAAAATTGTCGCCGACCATGCCTCGACCTCCCACTGGTCGAGGCTTGAGCGACAGTCGCCGATCGCCATACTGCCCGATTACCGGCATCTCGTGCTTCTGGAGCGGAAGCCGTCATGAGCAGCCACATCCTGCGTCGCCTCCCGAGCACCTTGGCTGCCGGCCTTGTCACCCTGCTGCTAGTCATCTTCATCGCCCTGCCGGTGACGCTCGTGCTGGTCAAAAGTTTCGACAATTCCGGTCCGCTGCCGGCCTGGCGGCTGGCGGAGATCACCGAGCAGGCGATGGCGCTGCTGCCAGCGGGCGAGCGGCAGATGGTCTCCGAGAAATGGATTGCCGGTGCCACTGTTTCCGAACGCGTGAAAGCCATGGCTGCTGCCTATGAGCTCGCGGGCCTGGAAGTCACGTGGCCGGTTAATCAGCCGTTCGAGCACCAGGCCAAAGAAATCGAAGTCGCTGTTGGCACTTTGTTGAGCAAAGACCGTGCGGCTGTCGAAGCCGCTTTTCCAACGGCCTATGTGATGCTGCACAAGCGGATTGCCCTGGCTTTTGCCGTGCGCGACAAGCTGCAACCGGCCGAGTTCGAAAGGCTGCGTGTTGCCAAGACCGAGAGCTACGGGCTTCGCAACTATGTGGCGGTGCTCGCCGATCCCTATCTGCGCAAGGCGGCCGGCAACAGCCTGATTCTTGCGCTGATCTCCGTGGTCTCGACAGTCAGTATTGCGTATCTGATTGCCTACGGGCTGAACCGCGGCGGCATCGCGCGGCCGGCTTTGACGCGAAACATCCTGCTGCTGCCGCTCGTCGCCCCGCCGGTGCTGGTCGCCACCGCAACCATCATGCTGTTCGGGCGCCGTGGACTGGTCACCTATACCCTGCTCGACCAGACGCTTGGGATTACCGATGCCGATGCCTTCAATGTCTACGGACCGCTCGGCATCATCATTGCCCAGACCCTGTCGTTCCTGCCGACAGCGCTGATCGTCCTCGACAACAGCATGCGACGGCAGGACGGCCGGCTGGAAGAGGCAGCGATGATGCTCGGGGCAGGGCGGTTCGCGCTATTCTGCAACGTCACCTTCCCCCTCAGCTGGCCGGGCCTCAAGCGCGCCATCGTGCTTGTCTTCATCCAGAGCCTGACGGATTTCGGCAATCCAATGATTCTAGGGCGCGATACGCCCGTGCTCGCAGGGGTGATCTACGAAGAAATTACCGGGTTTCAGAACACGCCGCTTGCCTCGGCCGTCTGCCTCTGGCTGGTCATTCCCTCCCTGCTTTTCTACCTTGCTCTCGAACAGATTGGCCGCCGCAAGCGCTATGTCAGCAGTGATGCTGGCACGGCTTCCGAATACCGTCAGCTACCGCTGGTCAAGGCGGGGCTCACCAGCCTAGCAGGGGTTTTCTGTACCCTCATCCTGGCCATCTACATCGTCATCATCCTCGGTTCCGTCACGCGCATCTGGGGCGTCGACTGGAGCTTGACCCTAGCCTATTTCACCCCTGATGGCATCGGTTCGGGTATGGATGGCACCAATTACGGATCGCGCGACGGCGGGCTGGAGCAGGTCTGGAACAGTATCCGGATCGCCGCGATCGCAGCACCCATCGGCGGGCTGCTGGCGCTGGCGATCGGCTATGTTGCCGAACGCATGCGGCGGCCGTTTGGCGATATCATCGCCTTCCTAGCGCTGATACCGGCGATCCTGCCCGGCATCATTTTCGGCGTCGGCTACATCATCGCCTTCAACGCGCCGTTCGGGATCAAAGCGCTCTCGCTTACCGGAACGGAAGCGATCATCGTCATCAACATCATGTTCGGCAATCTCTATGTCGGAGTGCTGGCCGCGCGCGCCGCCCTCCAGCGCATCGACCAAGCGGTCGACGAGGCGGCCGAAAGCCTCGGTGCCGGTCTCGTGCGGCGCTTCGTCGAGGTGACGTTGCCGATGCTGCGCATCGCTGCACTTCTCGGCGTCCTCTATGTCTTCGTCGACGGCCTTACCACACTGTCCTCGATCATTTTTCTGGTCGGCGGCGACGTCCAGCTCGCCTCGGTTGCGATCCTGAATGCGGCCAGCGATTCCAGCTACGGTCAAGCCGCCGCCAAAAGCGTCGGTTTGCTAGTAGCCTCGGTGCTGGCAATGACTGCCGTCTGGTGGGTTGAAAAGAGCACGCGGCGTGCGCAGGGGCTGGCGGCCGACCCGGCAGCCGATCCACGACAGGCGACACCGCTGACCGTAACCGGCATGGGCGGGACTTTCTGATGGACATTACGAACAGTGATCACTCGGCCGCAGAAGCCCTGGTCGCGCGCGACGCCGCGAGCTTCTTCCACCAAGAAGGGTCCAGTCCCTGTATCGGCGGTCTTAAGCACGCCTCAGGTTGCTGGATCGAGGATCTTGATGGTCGACGCTATATCGACCTGCACGGCAACACCGCTCATCATCTCGGCCATGCTCATCCCGAGCTCGTGGCCGCCCTCAAAACACAGCTCGACACCCTGACCTTTTCGCCGCGTCGTTATACCAACGATCCGGCGACGATGCTGGCGGAGCGCCTCGGGGCCCAATGGCCGGGCGGCAAGGCAAAAATGCTTTTTGCGACCGGCGGTTCCGATGCGATCGAGATTGCCGTCAAACTGGCGCGCGTAGCCACCGGCCGCAGCGCCACCGCCTCGCTGGAGGGTTCCTATCACGGCCACGGCTTCGGCGCCTTCGGCCTGTCGCGCGCGCATCCCGATCAGCGGCTCGGAACCTTTTTGCCTGACCGGCTGCACATCCGGCCCTACTGGGGCGAGGGCGGTGCCGACGCCACGCTGGACGACCTAGGCAAGGTGCTCAAAAATACTACCGGCGGCATCGCTGCCGTGATTGCCGAGCCTATTCGTTCCAATTGCCATGTGCCACCGGATCATCTTTGGCCGGAGGTGCGGCGCCTTTGCGATGCTGCAGGCGCCAAGCTTATCTTCGACGAAATCCCGTCCGGCCTAGGCAAAACCGGCCGATTTTTTGCATTCGAGCATTTCGCCGTCATACCGGATATCGTGGTTTTGGGGAAAGCGCTGGGTGGGGGAATCATGCCGATCGCTGCGGTTCTGGCGGACGCGCGGCTCGACGTAGCTCCCGAACTCTCGCTTGGACATTACACGCATGAGAAAAATCCGGTCACGACACGCGCTGCTTTGACGACAATCGATATAATTCTGCGCGATGACCTGCCACAGCGCGCAGCGCGGCTGGAAGCGGTGGTCCGCGCCCGCGTCGCCGAGCTTTCGTCGACCGAACCGGCTATCGTCGGCGTCCGCGGGAAGGGGCTTTTGCTCGCCCTGGAAATCGATCGAGCGAAGCTGTCCGCCGGAGAAGCAGATATCATTCGGACACTTATGCATCACGGGATTTCTACAACGCTGAAAGGTACGGAGGCCATTGGTTTTTCACCGCCGTTGACCATTGCCGACGAGGATCTTGAAACGTCATTGTCGCGGATAAGAAATGCTTTCCGGGAATTGACCGTGCCGGCGGAGGCCGGTCACTAATTTTCTCGACTTGCATTCGGCCTTAAAGCAGCGGACGTTTGACCTCAATTAACGACTGAGGAGCTCTTTCTTGCGGGATACGGCGCCGCTCAGGTAGTGCCGAGGCCACTGTTCACTTTCCCACTTACATTGGGACAGTCATCGAGCCAGCGCCCAACGGCGTGGACGAGCTTCAATCCGACTGCCTCAGGCGCTACCCGTTCGATAAGGTGAAGATAGACCGCAGCTTTGTCGCAGCCCTCTGAGAAGATTCTGTCGCAGAGGTCATTATCAACAGCGCCTTGGCCCTTGGGAAAAGCGTTGGACTGATAGTGGTCGTCGAGGGGGTCGAGACGGAACAGCAGCGCAAAATGTAATTCATCTACCGCAAGTTCCGAAGCCGGTAGTTACGCTTTGTTAACCATAAGCCGTTACCGTGGTGTTCTCGACGCGGCTCTCCTCCCTACGCTGTCGATTGAAAAAACCTTCGGCCGTGAGACCTTGTCTCCGGCCTTTTTTCGTTTCGTTCATCCCTCTGCTCTTCCCGATCCAATACATGGACAAAACTCGGCTTCGCGCAACCCAGGCGCGATATCGCGCCTGGGTTCGAGTCGCATGGAATTGGTAAGAGGGGCAATCATGAGTGCGGAAAAATATTCCGCCGGGCTGTCGCACATTATGGCTGACATTCGGAAGCTGTGGCAGCGCTGTCATAGCTGCGGGCCTACCCAATGTTGGCATCGGATACCTCGGAGGTGCCACCTTAATCCGGCTATGACAGAATTCGTACTGACGGCAGTGTTCTTGTTCATCGTCATGGGCGCGACACCGCAAAGCGCCCGCCGGACTTGCGCCCTTGGCGATAGGACTTGGGTTGACGCTCATCCACCTGATAAGCATCGACGTGACCGACTCTTCGATCAAACCGGCCCGCAGCACCGGCGTGGCGGTATTTGCAGGCGAATGGGCACTATAGCAGTTGTGGCTGTTCTGGATCACCCCATCTGGCGGTATCATCAGCGGCGTAACCGATAGTTGGCTGAGTTCAGAACTAAGCGGACAAATTGTTGGCACTGCGCCGGCTGAGTGACTGGTCGATCGGCTGCAGGTCGCGCCTTTCCTGTCGTGGAAACCGCCAACAGATCAGAGATGGCCCGACCGCCGTGCAGCCCTTTCCCAATTTGGTGAGGAGCTGCTTCTCCGCTACAAGGTATCACGATGCATAGGGAGGGGTCCGAACCCCATCGTCGGCCGGATAAATGGGTTGGCACACCCGCCCCTAGGTTCTGGCAGCGGAGCTGGAAGCCGAGAAGTCGCCGAGGCGGACAATATTGCTGGTAGGCGCGGTGGGTGAGCCAAAAAGGCTGAACCCATCCCGACCTCGACGCTTCGTCTCGTAAAGCGCCCGGTCTGCGTTATCCAAAAGCGTCTTCGGGCTGACCTGGGTCCCGTCTGACGATGCGATCCCGATGCTGACCGTGAGGCCCAGTTGAAGGGCTTCTAAGGTTAACGGCGCGGCTTTGATCGCACTCACTATCCCCTTGGCGACAATCGTTGCCTCGACTGCGGTCGAGGCTGGCAACAATAAGCAGAATTCATCTCCCCCGAGCCGCGCAAAGACGTCCCCTTGCCGCAACTGTTTCGTGATCACGGCTGACGCGTGTTTTAACGCCTCGTCCCCCGCCGCGTGGCCATGCTTATCGTTGATGGCCTTGAAACGGTCGAGGTCGAACAATAGGAGGCTAAGACTGGCGCTGTCCTGTTTCGCGCAAATCCTGTTCAGGTGGTTCATGAACATCCGACGATTGGCTACGCCCGTGAGCTCATCCTCATTTGCCAACCGTTCGACTTCCGCATGCAGGCGGTCGACAGCGCAAATGAGAAACCCGAAGTTCGAGATGACCGCGGCAAATAAAAACACGAGGAGGTCGATCGAGGCGGCCTGGTAAAGCTGAAGGTCGGGTTCCAAGCCGGTGACGATGAGTATGTTGCCGCCGGCGATGATGCAATGGGACAAAACGCCCACGACAATAGCTGTGCTGGCAATTATCGCGCCCAGGTCACGGCGAGTGGTTCGGATCAGGTAAATTGCCGTCAACGCGAGCGGGAGTGACTGAGCCAATGTATAAACCGGATTGCTGCCGTACCAAAGGTGGAACGTAGCGAGCATCACGAGAATGCTGCCTCCAGCCAAGTACAAGACACTGGTCCACTTCGCCGTGTCGCCATGTAAGCGACGGGCGCCACACCAGTTCAGGTAAAAGCCGAGGATGATAAAACCATTGCCTGCGACGGTGTTCAGCATCAAGCCGCTTTCACCCTGAAGCGAAAGAGCAGCCCCGCCGACGACGCTGGCTGTGCTGCCGGCAAGCCAATATCTCGCGGCCCACAGGTCCCTGTATCGATAGGCGATCAAGCCCCAGATCAGGCAGTGCGAAAGATTGAGAAGCATGACGACCAGGTAAAGCGTAAAAAAATCTGGCACTCGGCTCTCCTTACCACTCACATCGCAACGGCTACCCGTGCGGAATAAAAACCGCATGAATTTTTCAAGTTGCATTTGAGCGAAGGGGCGTCCTTCGCGGCAGATGATAACGTTAAGGGCTACGGGGGCTTTCGATGCCATGGACACCGAACCCACGGCTACTGTCAGCATCCATGGCTAGTTTTCACTAATCCGCGTGTTATACACCGAGGTCTCTCACGTCTGCTTCCGTGCTAGCTGCCCCGGCACCGGACTGTCTCCTGTCGGCCCCATAGCGGATATTCCAAACAGACCAGATGTTTGATCTGCTTTCTTCGCCGTCTGGCACCCGATAAAAGTCGGGTCGAAGGTTCGATTCCGCTCAAGGCGCCGGAAGGGTCAGATGGCACCTAGGTGGAAATTATTTCCGCTTACGACGGGTGCCAGAGGTTCGAATCCTATCAAGGCGACAGAACTTCGCCTGATCCGCAACTTGTGGAATAAGCCTCTTTCAATATCCGTAGACAGGATGTGAACGTTAGAGCCGGGAAAGCTCTCCCGGCCCAGGTGCCGACAATACGACTTTGTTCTACGCTATGAAAACAGTGTGCCGCCGTTGATATCGTAGCTGGCTCCGGTGATAAAGGCAGATTCGTCGGAAACTAGAAAGGCTACCAGGTTGGCTACTTCAGTGGATTGGCCTTCGCGCTTCAGCGGGGTTGCCGCGGCAACCCTTTCACGGACCTCCGGTTTAGTGAACGTATCGTGGAAAGTGGTGGAAATCATGCCGGGGCATACGCAGTTCACGCGAATTCTGGGTCCCAGCTCTTTTGCGAGGCCGCGCGTAAATGTCATCACGGCTCCCTTGGAAGTCGCGTAGGCGAGGGCGCCCGGACCCCCGCCATCACGGCCGGCTTGCGAAGCGAAAGTGACGATTGATCCGCCTTCACTTATAGCAGCGGCTGCGGCCTTGGTCGCGTTGAACAGAGATGTCAGATTGACATCCAGCACCTCGCGGAAAAATGCTTCGTCCATTTCTGCTAGCATTTTGCGAGCGACAATGCCGCCAGCAACATGCACCAGGCCATCAAGCCTGCCGAATTCTGAGACTGCCATGTCCACGGCTGCCTGCGCGTCCGCCGGCTTTGTCATATCCGCCCTGATCGCAACGATCTTGCCGCCCGCGGCGATGATCTCGCTGACATTCTGTTCCGCACCGGAGGCGGAACCCAGATAGGTGATGACGACCTTGGCGCCTTCTTGAGCAAGTCGTTGCGCACAAGACTTTCCGATGTCACGTCCGCCGCCTGTTACCAGCACGACCTTGTCTTTAAGTCCATTCACGGGAGAATCCTTTTCAGTATCTTGTTGGGAATTGGGCGGTGTAGCCGAGTTAGTGAGGAGGTGACTTTGCGACATACAGGAACCGCGACATCGCCGGATTAGCGGCTGGACGCTGTCCGCCAGCGCTCAAAGTCGATGCCGGCTTCAGGATCTGTCGGTGGGTAAAGGCCTAGAATTGAGCGCCCGCCGTTCACCTGCTCGAGCACAAAATCCTCAAACGCGGTCATCTCGACCGCTTCGTCGGCAATTTCGTCAGCGATATCCGCAGGGATGACGATAACGCCTTCGCCGTCGCCGACGACCACATCACCTGGAAAGACCGCAACGTCGCCGCAGCCGATTGGCACATTAATATCGAGCGCCTGGTGGAGAGTGAGGTTCGTGGGCGCAGACGGGCGGTTGTGATAGGCGCCGATCGGCAACTCGGCGATCTCAGGGGAGTCGCGAAAGCCACCGTCCGTCACGATGCCTTCGACCCCTCGCACCATAAGCCGGCTGATGAGGATGGATCCTGCAGAAGCAGCACGAGGATCCTTGCGGCTGTCGATCACAAAGACGGCGCCTTGGGGGCATTCCTCAACAGCCTTGCGCTGCGGATGGGCACGGTCGCGAAATGCCGTTAGCGGGTTGAGATCTTCGCGGGCCGGAATATAGCGCAGGGTATAGGCTTCTCCCACCATGTTCCGCCTTACCTTGCCGACGGGGCGGACATCCTGGATGAACTGGTTGCGAAGGCCGCGCTTGAAAAGCGCCGTGCAGAGCGTTGCAGTACTCACCCCACGGAGTTTCTCGCGGGTTTCTGCGGAAAGCTTGGTCGTCATGACTTAAATCCTTGGATGTTGTCGTTAACGGGAACGGCTCACGACGCTGTGTCACTGAGCCGGAATATTCGGAGAAAGCGGTGTAGTTCCGGCTGCTGACGTCGAGATCTCGCGCAATGAAGCATGTTTGTCGTGGACGACATCGGTGCCGGCCGGGGTGATGCCCAATTCGGGTCTTCGGCATTCTGCCAATTCAGGCGGCAGGCGTTATTCGAACGCGGTATGGCGCAGTCAAGATTGTCCGGAGCTTCCTGCGCGGTGAGCGGCGGGGCCGGAATGTTGGCGTTTAGAGGCAAGACAGGTTCGTTGCGCATGGTTTAGTCCCTCGCTAATATTCTCAACCATAGCACTTGTATATTTTTTATCAATCTGATATCTCAGATACATCTTGGAGATGCCAAATGTCTTTGGAATTGTCGTCTGACGTTACAGAAGTCCTGTCCCCTTCATCTCTTGATCTGGAGGGCTCTCTCGTAGACCAGGTGCACAAAGCGCTTCGGGCTGTAATCGTGGAAATGCGGTTGCGACCCGGCAGTATGTTGTCCGAGAAGGAAATTGGCGCGTGCCTCAATGTCAGCAAGACGCCTATCCGCGAGGCGCTGATACGGCTCGTTGAAGAACGGCTGGTAACGGTTGTTCCGAAAAGCGGCACACGGGTTGCGTTGATCGATATCGAACGCTTCCGGGAAGGCTGTTTTGCACGACTTCACATTGAAGTGGCTGCCGCCGCCCAAGCCGCGACACTTCGCAGTGACGCCCATATCAACCAGATGAAGGCAAACTTCTCACGTCAGCGCGAAGCGCTTGAGAAGGAGGCCTATTGGGATTTCTTTCTTTGTGACGAGCAGTTCCATGCCCTCATTCTCAAGGCTGCCGGCCTGCCGGGGCTTATCCCGATCATGAAGCTCGCAAAGGTCGAAGTGGATCGCATCCGCAGTCTGAGGAACCGTCTCGGGGTCCGCCGCACGGAAATCGTTCTTCGTGAGCATGAGGCTATTGTCGAGGCCATCGCCGCTCGCGATCCCGGCCGTGCATCGCAGGCTATGCGTGACCATCTCGGCGAGGTGGATCAGCGCACCTGGGCGCTCGGCGAGGATCATGTGCTTTGGAGTTTCATCGAATCCGTCAGCAAGGTGCCGGCAAAAAAGGCGTTCGGCTTCACCGGATGACACCACGCCGCCCTGGATCTACCGGGCGGATATACAGCTCAACCTATCGATGTCGCCGCAGCCGGGAGGCGTGCTTGCTGGCACCATCGTCTATGATCGGGAGGATCAACGAAATGCGCAGATATATCCTGTCCTCGCTCGTGGCCGCGACCATGCTGGCCACCACGCCTTTTCCCACCTGGGCGGAAACGCCGAAGGACCAGCTGGTCATTGGGCTTTCCATGACCAATCTGCTGACGCTCGACCCCGCTGAGGCTATTGGCGATGAGTCCTTTGACGTGCTCAATAACCTGTATGACCGCTTGGTGGAAATGGATGCCAAAACGCCGAGTAAGATTGTGCCCGGCCTCGCGGAGACCTGGAGCGCGGCATCGGACGGCACGCTGACTTTCACGCTGCGTTCGGATGCTAAGTTCCAGTCCGGAAACCCGGTAACCGCCGCTGACGTGGTCTGGTCCCTCAAGCGGGTGATGAAACTCAATCGCGGGCCAGCCTCTTTCATGCGCGAACTCGGCTATTCCGCCGAAACCTTGGAAACGACGCTTAGTGCGCCCGACGAAAAAACTGTCGTGCTGAAGCAGGCGACGAAGATCAACCCTGAGATTGTCCTCTATACCCTGGCCCGCGCTGTCGGAAATATTATCGACAGCAAGACGGTCATCGAACATCAAGAGGGTGACGATCTCGGCCGCGCCTGGCTGACCAACAATTCTGCCGGGTCCGGGGCGTTCACGCTGCGACGGTGGAGCGCCAACGACGCCGTCATCCTTGATCGCAACGACGCTTATTGGCGCGGTCAGCCGAACATGCGCCGGGTAGTCATCCGCCATATGCCGGAATCACAGAGCCAGCGTTTGCAAATCGAAAACGGTGATATCGATGTCGCCCGCTCGCTTTCGTCAGCGGACCTCAAGGCAATGGCCACCAACAAAGAGATCAACATCCAGAAGGTGGGCAGCGGCGGCTTTTATTACCTGGCTGTCAGCACTGCCGATGAAAACTTTGCCAAGCCCGAAGTGCGCGCGATCCTGCCGTATCTGATTGACTACGACGGTATCGGGACGGCTGTTATTGGTGATTACGGCGTCAAGCGCCAGGTCCCGGTTCCCGCAGACTATCCGGGTGCCATCGCCGACCCGGGCTACAAACTCGACGTCGCCAAAGCCAAGGACATGCTGACGAAAGCCGGATATCCTAACGGTTTCAGCACCGAGATGCTGGTGCTTTCGGATTCTCCCTATGTCGATATCGCCACTGCGATCCAGGGGTCGCTGGCACAAGCAGGCATCACGGTCAAAATCGTTCAAGGCAACGGCACCCAGGTCTATGGAAAGATGCGAGATCGCAAATTCTCAATGATCATAGGTCGCAGCGGTGGGCAGATGCCGAACGTACTCGGTGCTATCCAGGCCTATACCAGCAATTTCGACAACAGTCCGACAAGCAGCCAGACCGCAAGTCTTGCTTGGCGCACGTCCTGGGATATCCCCGAACTAACGAAGCTGACGTCAGAGGCGCGCATCGAAGGCGACGAAACCAAGCGCACCGCTCTTTACAAACAGATCCAGGAAAAATTCCTAAGTTCGACACCGCCGCTGTTCGCCATCGCCGCTGCTACTCAGCCAAGTGCCGTCCGTGCCAATGTCGAAGCACTGACTGACCAGCAGTCGCGGTCTCCGCAGTGGTACCTCGTCAGTAAAAGCCAGAAATAACAGCAGAAAGGAGCGGATATGTCCGCCATTCCTTCTCCGCATCGTGATCAGCGCGGCCAGAACTTTCGGGATCTGGCCAGCGCCGCGGGCGGCCCAGTTATCAGTATTGCAGTCGCCTTCATCGGCCTACTGGTCATTATCTTCTTCATGGGCCGCATCTTGCCGATCGACCCGGTGCTTCTGATTGTCGGTGACCAGGCTGATGCCTCAACTTATCAGCAGGTCGCCCGCGAAATGGGCTATGACAAGCCGCTGATCCAGCAGTTCTTCATATACGTGGGAGATGCGCTGCAGGGCGATTTCGGTCGGGCGCGCCTCACTGGAAATCTGGTCTGGAGCGATATACTCCAGGTGTTTCCGGCGACCGTAGAGCTGGCAACGACAGCGATCGTCATCGGCGCGCTACTTGGCATTCCACTTGGCGTCGCCGCCGCAGTCAACCGTGGCAAAGCGCTCGATCACATCCTTCGCATCGTCATGCTGATGGGACATTCAGCACCGATCTTCTGGCTCGGGCTAATGGGGCTGATTGTTTTCTATGCCGCTCTGCATTGGGTCGGCGGGTCAGGCCAGATCAGCCTCTACAATATGGATATTGTACCGCGGGTCACCGGGTTCATAACAGTCGACTCCCTGCTGGCTGGCGAGACCGAGATCTTCTGGGACGCGATTAGCCATCTGATCCTGCCCGCCAGCATACTCGGCTACAGTTCGACCGCCTTCATCGGTCGGATGACCCGAAGCTTCATGCTCGACCAGCTTACCCAGGAGTATGTAACCGCTGCCCGCGTCAAAGGCTTGTCGCGCCGGCAGGTCATCTGGAACCACGCTTTCCGCAACATCCGGGTACAGTTGCTGACGGTGCTGGCACTCGCCTACGGCGGCCTGCTGGAAGGCACAGTGCTGATCGAGTCCGTATTTGCTTGGCCAGGACTGGGTCAGTATTTCACCAACGCTCTCCTGATCGGAGACATGAACGCCGTCATGGCCGCCACCTTGGTAATTGGTTCGATTTTCCTCGGGCTGAACCTGATGAGCGATATTCTCTACAAGATACTCGATCCGAGGACACGCTGATGCTTCACGGTATTGCTGAAAATGCGGGCGGCGTGCCGTCCGAGACGCTGCGCTCCAGCCGCCTGCTGTCGTTCTGGCGAATCTTCCGCACTGATGTCTCGGGTATGCTGGGGCTAGGTGTTGTTTGCGTCCTCGTGATGCTAGCCCTACTGGCACCGCTGATTGCGCCTTACGATCCCTTTCTGCAGTCGCTGACTTCTACACTTCTTCCGCCAAGCGCGGCGCATCTTGCTGGAACCGACGAGCTCGGCCGCGACGTTTTCAGCCGGCTTCTATATGGTGCCCGCACGACGCTGCTGATCGTCGTCTCGGTATCGGTACTCGTTGCCCCAATTGGTCTGATCATTGGCGTCTGCGCAGGCTATTTCGGGGGTTGGGTCGACAAGGTGCTGATGCGCATCGTTGACATCTTCCTGGCACTGCCATCGCTGGTATTGGCATTGGGTTTTGTCGCCGCACTCGGCGCGGGCACCGAAAACGCCGTGCTGGCGATCGCGCTTACCGCCTGGCCGCCAATTGCGCGCCTTGCGCGGGCCGAAACCCTGACCATCCGCAACTCGGACTTCATCGCCGCCGCTCGCATGTATGGGGCCTCGTCGTTGCGGATCATTCTCGCTCATGTCGTGCCTCTCTGCATGCCTTCTATCATCGTGCGGGTGACGCTGAGCATGGCTGCGGTGATCCTGACGGCAGCCGGGCTCGGATTTCTTGGACTCGGCGCGCAACCGCCGAGCGCTGAATGGGGCACAATGATCTCGACCGGGCGAAAGGTGATGATCGACCATTGGTGGGTCGCTGCCTTTCCAGGTGTGGCTATCCTGCTTACCAGTCTTTCCTTCAACCTGATCGGCGATGCGCTGCGTGATGCGCTCGATCCAAGAAAGGGCTGACATGTTAAATCACAACGTCACTCATGTAACCACACCACTCTTGCAGGTCAGAAACCTCAGCGTGCGGTTCGGTCAGTCTCCCGACGCAACCCGGGCGCTTCGGAATGTTAGCTTCGATCTGTCTCGTGAGAAGCTGGGCATCGTCGGGGAATCCGGTTCGGGAAAATCGACGCTCGGTCGCGCCATCCTCAAACTTCTGCCATCGGTCGCTGAAACTTCTGCTGATGCGCTGCAGTTTGAGACAATGGACCTCCGCAACGCGTCGGAACGGGACATGTTGACCATTCGCGGCAGCCGGATCTCAATGATCATGCAGGACCCGAAATATGCGCTCGATCCGACGATGCGGATCGGCGACCAAATCGGCGAATCTGTATCCCTGCATCTCAAGTTACGTGGCAGTGCGCGACGGAAAAAAGTGCTCGAGTTGCTGGAGAGCGTCGAGATCCGCGGCGTCGAGCGCGTCTACGATCTTTACCCGCATCAGGTCTCGGGTGGCATGGGTCAGCGTATCATGATCGCCTCCACCCTGGCGGCCAATCCGAAGATTATCATTGCAGACGAACCGACCTCAGCACTCGACGTGACTGTGCGCAGAAAGCTTCTTGAATTGCTCGACCGTCTGGTCTCGTCGCATGGGATCGGACTGATCTTCATCACGCACGATCTCAACCTGGCGCAGGATTTTTGCGATCGGCTACTGATCATGTATTCCGGCCAGATCGTTGAAAGCCTAGTTGCAAAAGAACTGCGGCAGGCACGCCACCCCTACACCCAAGGCTTGCTTGCCAGCCTGCCACGGCTTGACCTCGAGCTGCCGCGCCTGCCTGTGATGACGCGCGATCCAGCATGGGCAATTGATATTCCTTCGGAGGCTGCACGATGATCGACGTTCAAAGTCTCGAACTGTCCTTTGGACGCGGCCATCATCGTGTCCAGCCGTTGGCCGGGCTATCATTCTCGGTCGCAGAGGGAGAGACCTATGGCATCGTCGGCGAGAGCGGGTGCGGGAAGTCCAGTCTACTTCGCTGTGTCGGTGGCCTGGAAACAGCCTGGACCGGAAAGGTCGAGATTGCAGGCCGCCCGGCACCCCAGGTGCGCAAGGGCGCGGATTGCCGGACAGTACAGATGGTGTTCCAGGATCCGTATGGAACCCTGCATCCCCGCCACACGATTGGCCTTGCCCTTTCGGAGCCGCTACGTGCTCAGAGAATGGAACGCTCGACGGGCAAAATTGCCGACGCACTTCGGGCAGTTGGTCTCAATCCGAGCTTCGCCGAACGTTTCCCGCACCAGCTATCCGGAGGGCAAAGGCAGCGTGTCGCAATCGCACGTGCCCTCATCCTTGAGCCAAAGGTCGTTTTGCTCGATGAGCCGACGTCGGCGCTGGACGTATCTGTGCAGGCCGAAATTCTCAACCTGCTTGCCGATTTGCGAGCGAAGATGGGACTGACCTACGTGCTCGTGAGTCATGACCTAGCGGTAGTGGCACATATGTGCAGCCGCGTTGCTGTCATGCAATCGGGCAAGGTACTCGAGGAACTGACCGCGACCGATCTTCGTCATGGACGGGCGACACACGATTATACGTTCGAACTTATTGCAAGCAGCAAGCTCGATATCGCTGCCTGACGAGAATTCATAGTTTCGAAGTCATCTGCATTGACATTCCCGATGCCGACTACCCCGAACAGCAGGATCGCAGATTGAGCGGTCGATGCGCGAAAAAATCAACTGGACGGAATGTCTCGCTTAAACGAAGCAAACATTTCCACGGAGACGGTCCCATGAAGATTACCGATGCCAAAGTGTTCGTCGGCGGTCCTGCGAAAAACTACGTGACCCTGAAAATTGAGACTGATCAGGGCATCTATGGCCTCGGTGACGCAACGCTGAACAACCGCGAGACCCTGCCTGCCGCCTATTTGAACGACTATCTCATTCCAAACCTGATCGGGATGGATCCGCGCAACAGTGAAGACATCTGGCAGTTTTTCTACCGAGGGGCCTATTTCCGACGCGGCCCGATCGCAATGGCGGCGTTCGGTGCCATTGACATGGCACTGTGGGACATCAAGGGTAAACTTGCAAATATGCCACTTTATCAGCTATTCGGAGGCAAGAGCCGCGACGGCGCGCTGGTCTATGCGCATGCCACTGGGGCTGATCTCGAAGACCTGATGGATTCCGTTTCCTCGTATGTGGAGCAGGGTTATAAGGCCATTCGGGTCCAGTGTGGTATCCCCGGCATGCCGACGGCCGGCTATGCCGTACCGGAACAAAAGGGCGGTGTGAAAAATTACATTACCGACTACACCGGCATCCGCCCCAAGGTAGAGATCTGGGATACCAGCCGGTACATGCGCTATATGCCTAAAGCGCTTGCTGAAGTCCGCGAGCGGTTCGGCCCGGAGCTGAAGATCCTGCACGACGTCCATCACAGGCTGACGCCGCGGGAGGCCGCCGAATTTGCCAAAGCCGTCGAGCCTGTAGACCTCTTTTGGCTTGAGGATCCAACTCCGGCGGACGACCAGGATGCCCTCAAATTGCTACGGCATCACTCTACAGTTCCCGTCGCCATCGGCGAAGTGTTTAACTCGATATGGGACTGCAACAAGCTGATCGAGAACGAGCTGATTGACTTCATCCGGGTGGCCGTAACCTACGCTGGCGGGATCACCCACGTCAAACGCATTGTCGATTTGGCGGCACTGCATCACGTAAAAACGGGCTTCCACGGAGCTCCAAGTCATTCGCCGCTTTCCATGGCGGCGCAGGCACATTTGAATGCTTGGGCGCCGAATTTCGGCATTCAGGAATACCTCGTCCTTGGGACGCCTGAATGTGACGCATTGTTCCCATCAGAACACCGGTTGGAGGATGGCCTGTTCTATGTCAGCGACGCACCCGGACTTGGTGTTGATTTTGATGAAAGCGAAGCAGCGCGCTACAGTTACAAGCCAGGCAGCCACCCTATCGTACGGTTGGAGGATGGAACACTTTGGAACTACTAACAGCACATTGTAGTTTCACCGGAAATTGGGTGGATTTTGATCCTTGAGCCGGAAGGTTCGTTAGGTACTAAGGCGCCGGGTCATTGATGCGGCACCGCCCTCGGGCCTCATCATCGGCGCCTGCAATTGCGCCGGACTTCGGCAGCTGCAGGGTCGAGTATGCCTTGCGACAGATGCCGGATTGCAGAATTCCGGTTCAAAGAGATGGTGGCTGGCCATTGCCATGAAGCAGATGTTAACGTAGCGCCCTTGCCGCGTCCAATCTTATCGATGGGCGTGCGCATGTTGTCGTAGATGCCGTGCCGGGGAACACCACCAAAGACGTCAAGCTTGCTCGGTCGTTCTGGAAGCTCGAACTTTGGCTGTACGCCATCCACTCGCAAGTATTTGCGAACGGTATTCCGAGAGAGGCCAGTCCTGCGGCCGTTATCTCGTATCGATAGATGCTCTCGCCAATGCGAGCGTCGCATCACGGTCATAATGCCAGGCCGATCACTCCGTAGCCCCGTTCTAAAGACGCGGGGCCAGGTTCAACATGGGTCAATTGTCGATGGAGAATCTGTGCGGCCGGGTCAGATCTCGGCGGCAATCAACAATCAATTGCCAGATAGTCGTTTTTACGATTGACAACCATTCCATAAGACATCAGTCTCATAACTAAGATATCAGTACGTGGATAGATATGTCTGAGTTCATCACCATTCCCACTCTGCCGCTTGAGGAACTGCTGCGGCCGTCCCTCATGGAGGGGGCTGGCAATAGCACGACAAAAGTCTACCGGCTGCTGCGCCAACTGATCATCGAGGTCAGGCTGCTGCCCGGCCGGGCGCTGCCCGAAAAGGAAGTCGCAGCATTCCTGCACGTCAGCAAGACGCCGGTTCGCGAAGCGATCATCCGGCTGTCGG
>Ga0247730_1000244_pt1 | contig 49175 bp, 45 predicted proteins | sample UWRJL073202C2_FD_180959 | JGI IMG/M metagenome (GOLD analysis project Ga0247730, IMG submission 180959) | Plant litter microbial communities from Arlington Agricultural Research Station in Wisconsin, United States - UWRJ-L073-202C-2 | ecosystem: Environmental > Terrestrial > Plant litter >... | reverse complement strand
CGGTCTTCTCGATCGTCGCCTGCCCGACCGAGATCAGGTTCGATCCAACCGGCGCGACACCCCGGATCTTGGAACCGGTGACGACGATTTCCCGGATACTCTCAGCCGACGTGTCCGCGCTGGTAACCGGCGTCGGGTTTGCAGGCGTTTGATCACCTGCAGTCTGTGCACCCGCCGTGCCGGCCGCGAGCACAGCCGCGGCAATAGCCAATGCAGACCCCTGATAGCTTATGAATGACGAACGTCGCATGTCGGACCCCTCTCCTGCCCATCCGATCGTCAGAATTTTTTATCCTATACGATCATGTGTCCGGGTAATTGCGGGATTGTATTCCGTCAAGTCTGGTTAGGACTCGATCGTGGCTTCTTCGATCAGATTCTATATGATCCTATCATGCGCAAGCTCCTTGCTGCATCGCACAAATGGGTCGGACCATCACATTACATGGCACCCGTATTCGGTTGTGCAGCTCAAGGTGTCTCGATCGTTTTTGTGCGCTCTATATACGGCTACAATTTGGTAGATGAGCAAGGTCGCTTTCGCACATTCTATCATCAAGGATAGCGCTACCATTGTTGCGCAAACAGTAGCTTACAGGATCTTACTCAGTGGATCGATACGCTGCCCAGCGGTGGACATAATGGAATGTGAAGATGCCGCGATACTGACGATAATCAAATCTTTTCTGGATTCGATATCCAACATCCAGCATAAGGCTCAGCGTGATGAGTTGGCGATTTCTACGGATTTCAGCAGGCGCCCAAAGCACCTCACGCGGCGTGCAATACGATCGATCCCGGTGTTATGTCGCACACGGCGACAGCGGCCCCGTTCCGCAGCATCATCCCCTCCCTAGCCTGTGTCGGCTTATTGTTGCATCGTATATGATATGATGCTTGTGATTGCGTCAAACAATAAATCGGTGAGGATTTCATATGCCAAGGCCAGTAAGCATAATTGCTGCAGGTATGTTCGCGGCGGTAACCGCATCTGGGCACACGGCTGCACCGCAGGCCTTCGCGGATTGCCGGGTTTTGACCGATGCCGCAGCGCGGCTTGCTTGCTACGACGCGCTGAACGCGCAGGCATCGCCAACCGCTACGCAGCCTATCGCCCCGGCCGTTCAGAGCCAAGCGATGCCGCCTGCGAGCGGATATGCTCCGCCCATGCCGGCCCCAGCATCCAAGCCAGCCCGTCGCTCCGACTTCGATAGCCGGATCGCCTCCGTAACGCCGTTACGGCATGGCTATTACCGGCTCGTACTGGAGGAGGGCAGCGCCTACTTCACGACGTCGGTCGCGCCGCCGCCGGCAGTCGGCGCCGAGGTGCATATCCGGCGAACGTTTGCGGGAACCACGTATCTGGACACAAAAGGCCGCGATCCCATTGCGATCCGGCTGGCGCGCGGACAATAATTTCGGAGCGGCTACTGCCCGATGCGCCCAATCACCGACGGGTCGTCGTGCCAGCGCACGTAGAGCGTCTTGCCGACGGGCCTTGGCACCTGGATGGTGTTGCCGGGATAGCCATCAGGGATGCTCGCCGAATTCTGGAACCCCTCACTGGCCGAAACGGCTGAGATCAGAAAGAGATTGTCGCCGCTGAGTTCGCACGCGGCGGCGGACGGATCTTCCGGGCAGTGCAATTGGCGGATCGCAGGAAGACGAACCAGCGTCCCGATCGGCAGCCACTCGCCCGCTACTCCGGCGTGCACGATCCTGGCGCGGAGAGGGCCGTAGGCAGACGTACCGAGAGCCACCGCAGGCTTAATTGTGGCAAGTGCGACCTGCGGGTCCGCAATCGTTAAACCGCTTTCGGTTGTCAGGGTGGCGCTACGTCCGCCCGATCCTGCCGCAATCTCGATCGCGTCACCCGCGGCGAAGCGCGCATTGCCTGCCGCGCGAAACGAAACACGCAATGTCGCGTCCGAGGGGACCTGATCCTCGGAACCGAGCGCCACGGGGACAGGTGAGACTTGCGGCGCGCGCTCCAGGTGGCGAGCGATGACCGATGCGGCAAAGCGTGCCGGCTCGGGAGGGGCAGCAAGAGTGATTTTCTCGACATCGGCACCGGCTGGTCCACTGATCTCGATGGTCGAGACACCTTGCTGAGCGGATACCGCAATCCGATCTGGCGCGAGCCGCTTCCAATCGGCGGGATCGGAGCCGAAAGTGACACCCGTGACGCACGCCGCCGCGCCCCCGGTCAGTTCGATCTGCCCCTTGTTTTTGGCCGCCGTCTGGCCCGGCGCGACGCGCCACTTGCCCACTTTCGCCGGCTGGAGATGCACGCTGGGCCCATCGAACGGCTGGAAGCCCCAGTCGCCATGAATGGTCGCCTTTACGGGCGCCGTCAGATCTATCGGCACTTTACCGCCGGTCTGGACGACCAGTCCGCCGCGTTCGACATCGGGCACGGCTGGCAGGTCGATCGGGCCTCCCGGCAGTTCGACGCGTAACACCATATTGTGGGCATAGTGGGTGGCGTAAATCAGCGGTGCGCCGGTGATCGGCAGGACGATCTGCTCCGCTTGCGCGCAGATTGCGAGATCGGCATCGGCGATCTCCAGCAGCGGCACGCGGGTGGGGGCCACGATCGGCAGCGCCGCGACCAGCACCGACTTCGGATTATGGAATGACGGGGCTGCATTGAGCACCAGCCGCAGAGCGTCCCCGTCCGGCGTGCCGAGCGCGGGAATATACTGATACTTCGCCGTATGCATGGTGCTGAAAATGCCGATGATGTCGCGAACAGCTGCGATATATGGGCTGTAATAGCCAAGCCCGCCCTGCGGAGTGGAGCTGATCTGCAGGGCCAGATCGACGCCGGGGCCCGACAACGCGTCTGTTATCGCGTTGGTGTGGCCATCATTCAGAACGAGCGCATCTTGGTTCTGGAGCAGGCATGCCGCTTGCAGTTCGGGGGCCTTGGACAGGCAATCGGAATTTATCTTGATCTGCAGGCTGCGCGCCAGCAGCGGAGTGATACGTTCCAGCCGATCGGGATCACCCGAAACCGGTTTACGGACGGCCGTTAAAAAGGCTTCCAGGCGGCGGCGATCGAGCGATGCCTGTGCAAGATCCTGAGCCGCCCGAACGAACGCGCCGGGCTTACCCTGCACCGCATTCCGCAGGGTCGAAAAGTCGCCGCCAGTTTCGGGAGCAAGAAACAGTATCACCTGCTGCGCACCATCTGGCACAATCAAGGACAAGCCCTTGCGACCCTTCTTGGTCCACGTTTCGGATTGGGTGAACCACTTGTCCGGCGGCGGGTTGGTTGAGCCCCGCAGAAAGGCAGCGACCAGCAGATAATGGGCCGACTGATCATCCGGCAGATCGGCGCGGACATCGATCCTGTCGCCTTCTGCCAGTTGCGGAACATTCGAAATTGGCAGGTCGCGTCCCCGATGGGTCACAGTCGCGCGCAACGTGGGTCCGACAAGATCGAACGGTGCATTGTCCGCGACTGCAGCGGTCGCCAACACGGCGCCGAGGGTGGCGGCTAGGCAGGCAGGGATACGCATTGGCCTACAATACGTCCGGGCACATGAACCGATCCTTGGCTAGCGAGCGGCTGCTTCCGTGGCACGCGGAGATCGAGCAACGGTACGTTCTCCCGGTTTGATTGCTCCGTCCAGGTTCGGCGACGACTCTACCGTGGGCAGACATCGTCCATGTTTGACAGCATCCGCGCGTCAGTGCCTAAGCCTTGTACGGGCTGAAAGTCACCGCGACGCGCAGATTCAGCGAATCCTCCGCATCGGGCGCGGCAGGAGGATGCGGTAACTGTCCGCCCCCAAATGCCTCAATCGTGATGAGCTTCGCGTCGATGCCTTGGGAAACCAGCACCGCCTGAATCTTCCGCGCCCGTTGGTCACTCAGCTTCAGATTGACGTCCGCGCTTCCGGGATCGTCCGCATAAGCCGCGAGATGCACGGTCGCGACGCTACCGCCCGCCTGGGCGAGGACCGCCTTCAAGGCATCCTCCACCGTGCCGAGACTGCTCCTGTGCGGATCGCCGCTGCCCTTCAGATAGAAGAAGATGATCCCCGGCTCGGCGAGGCCGAGATAGATGAACATGTCGAGATCGGCGGCCTTCTGCGGATCGCGTATACCGAGCAGCGATTCGCGGCTGGTCACCTTATCCCGCGTGCTGAGATGTTCGGCGTTGAGCCAGATCCGCCTGCGCGTCTTCGGGTCGTCTGCGAAGATCAGCGCGGATCGCAGGCGGATGCTGCACAGCACCCGGTCCAGCGGTGGATTCTCCCAGCGGCCTTCCTGCGCCCCCGATCCGAACCGGTGGTACATCGCCGTGGTGAGCAGGATCCGCGCGTTGTCGCTCGGCCGCCAGAGTATCGCATTCTCTTCGATCCGGATCGTCCCGTCGAGGCGGATCGTCTGCAAGCCGAAGCTGCCCCACTGTTTCAGCGCGCCTTGCACCCGCCCGCCTTCGGCCCGATGGAGCCAGTAGGAGCCCTCCTGCGGAAATGTCGGATAAGGCACGTCGATCGCGATCTCGGCGACGGGATCATAGGGCTGGACGCCGAGCTTCAGCGCGAGCGTTTCGACCGCGTCGTTCTTCCCGTCCGCAGCGCCGGCATCTTTCGCGCGGGTCGACGGTGCGGTGTCGGTCACGGCGGCATTGCCGCGCTTCGGATCGATGGTCACGGGGCGAAGCCGATCCAGCGATCGGCACCGCCGCGCTGCCCTTGGCGACGCCAAATTCAAAGCGGATGCCGCTCGCCAGAGTTATCGGCAGAACAGCCAGTATATGAATGCGGAGCGCCGAGATAACCATCAGTCCCCGGAACAGGGATACCATGTCGTGGAGAGCATCGGGCGTAACCGGACGCGCACGATTCATTAGAAATCGTTGCTCTCGGACTGCGATATCTACAACATCGAATATTGTCACACGCCCTACGAGATCCGACTAAACGGCTGGAGTTATATAGCTGGATCGGCGGATCGTTCATCGCAGCGGCGAAGAGGCGTATCTCACGCGAAAGGAGAGCACTGTGCTCGTCATCCTCGCCACAAATTCGGGTTGCGGGCGGCCGAGCGACCGCCCCCTGATCACCTCCGCTGGGCGATTGCCTCGCCTTGCCGAATTGGTTGCCCCTCCGCGATGCCATCCGCCAACGTGAAACCGTCGGGCAGAAACATCACGATCGTCGAGCCATGTTCGAACCAGCCCATATCCGCGCCCTTGGGAATATCGGCCGATATCGAAACCGTACGATCGCCACCTGCCCGCAACAGCCCACCCGTATCGAGAAAGGTCAGCCGGATGCTGGCAACCAGGATCGCCGCGACCGCCACCAGCAGGATCGGCGCGCCGTCCGCGTTCAGCCGACAGCTTAGCACGGCGCGCTCATTGCGACAGAACAGCCGCTCGACACGCTTCAGCGCAATCGGATTCACGTTCCAGCAGTCGCCCGAAAGGTAACGGACGCGCTCTACCGTCAGATCGTGCGGCGCGTGAAAATGATGGTACATCGCCGCCGTTAAACGCAGAGTGACGTAGGTGCCGCCCATGACCGGCGCTGCATCGGAGGCGTCGCCGAGCAGTTCGGCCAGTGAATAGGGCATCCCCTTGATCTGGTGGATCTCGTCCGACGCAATGGTGCCGTGCGCCCCCACAATCGCATCGCAGGGAGACGCAAGCACGTCCGCCCGCACATCGATTGGACGCGCGCCGGGCTTCAACGCCCTCGTAAAGCAATCATGCAGGCTGCCGAACCGAGTTTCAGCGGCTTCCGACAGATCGAGATCGGAAAAGATCCGCCACCCGGCGATAGAGGCGCGGGCAACGATCGGTTGTTCAATCTTGCTGAACCAACCGACCAGCTTGGTTACGAGCCGGCGCGGCAGACGGTTGGTCAAAAGGAAATTCACATCCTCCTGCAAGAGGACGCGCATCAGAGCTTGGCGGACTGTCATCGTTTCGTCTGCTCGATTGTCATAATTGCGTGTCCCCCGCTGCGTAGGGCTGCGTCATGATACCCACACTCGCTCTCGTCGCTGGCGCCGCTGCGGCCGCTTTCGGTGCCGGCAAGGCTCGCCGCCGTCTCATTCTCTCCCGCGCCAAGCATCCATCGCTGGCGGGCCATGTCCGCTGGGGCAAAAGGATAGCGGGCCAGATCCCGGCAACGCGCTACGACGAGGCCGAGGCATTTCGCATCGACGGCGCGCCGGACGATATCGCCGCCGCACGCCGCGCCGGATTCGATCGGCTGGCGATGGTGTTCGCTGAGCGATTTCCGAAGAGTCGTGCGCTCACCGCCGAAACCAAGTTGGGCCTCTCCGATCTGCAATTCACCGGCAGCTATCGTGTGCCGTTCCAGTTCGCGCAGATGGTTTCGACCACCCTGGCGGCGGGCACCTTCTACGAACGCTCGGACGGCCCGATCCTGACCGATCTCGACGGCAATCGCCTGTGGGATCTGACCGGCTCCTATGGCGTGAATTTGCTTGGCAACGAGACCTATAAGAGCCTCATGCGCGATGCCGTGGAACAGGCGGAGCCGTTGGGCGCGGTGCTGGGCGGGTTGCATCCGTTGGTCGCCGACAATGTGCGGCGGCTGAAAGACCTGTCCGGCATGGACGAGGTGTCGTTCCACATGTCCGGTACCGAAGCCGTCATGCAGGCGGTGCGGCTGGCGCGTTACCATACGAAGCGCAGTCATCTCGTCCGCTTCGTCGGTGCCTATCACGGCTGGTGGGGCGAAGTGCAGCCCGGCATCGGCAATCCCGTGCCCGCGGACGGCACCTACACGCTGGCCGACATGTCCGAAAAGTCGCTCAAGGTTCTCGCGACGAAGAAGAATATTGCCTGCGTGCTGGTCAATCCGTTGCAGGCGCTGCATCCGAACAAGGGCGCTCCGTCCGATGGCACACTGGTGGCGGGGCGGCAGCTGCCGGTCGTGGACCACGACGCCTATGCGGCGTGGTTGAGGCAACTTGCCGACGTGTGTCGTGCGAACGGGATCGTGCTGATCCTGGATGATGTCTTCACCGGCTTCCGGCTCGCCCCCGGCGGCGCGGCCGAATATTTCGGGGTGACGCCCGACATGGTGACATATGGCAAGACACTGGGCGGCGGCTTTCCCATCGGCGTGTTGTGCGGAAAGGCGCAGCTGATGCGTCGCTTCCGCGAGGACCGGCCGGTGGACATCTGCTTTGCGCGGGGCACGTTCAACGCACATCCCTATGTGATGGCCGCAATGAACGGCTTCCTGCGCCTGCTGGATCAGCCCGCGACGCGCGCGCTGTACGAAGGGCTGGATGCGCGCTGGGACGCGCGCGCCGCCTCGCTGAATATGCGGCTGGAAGACGCCGGCGTGCCGGTGCGCATCGCCCATCTTTCGAGCATCTGGACGGTGCTTCACGATGCCCCCTCCCGCTACAATTGGATGCTTCAATATTATCTCCGCGCCGAAGGGCTGGCGCTCAGCTGGGTCGGCACCGGGCGGCTGATTTTCAGCCTGGATTATGACAATGCCGCCTTTGCCGAAATATCGGATCGGTTTGTGGCGGCAGCGGTGCGGATGAAAGCGGATGGCTGGTGGTGGCACCCGGAGGGGGCGACCGACAAGGCGATCGGGCGCGTGCTGCTGAAGGAAGCGATCGCGAAGCGGCTTGGCCGTCGCTGAGGCCCGTTCGAACTGAAAAGTACGAACGAGCCTCGGGTAACGATCCTCCGGCTTTACCGCCCGTAGCCGTGGTCCAACCGCTCGCCCTGCAACAGGCGCAGCGGCGCGCGACGGTAAAGCCGGAAATCGTTGAACGGATCGGTGACGATCTTGGTAGCCCAGACGAGTCCCGACATCACATCGCGGATGAAGAAGAGATGGATCGTGCGGAACAGCAGCCCGCCCGCACCGACCGCCAGCCAGAGATAACCGACCGAACGCAGCACATCCCGATAGCTTTGCGGCTCCGGCGTCAGGCCGAACAGGGTCGAGCTGACGAACAGGATCAGCGGGCTCAGCGCCCAGAGAGTCATCAGCACGACCTTGCGGAAAAGGTTGTAGCCGACCTTGATCTCTTCCTTGTGATCATGCGTCGCGTGATTCACATGATCATAGCCCTTGGGCTCGAAGAAGAAGTGCCCAGCCTGCCGGCTCGTCATCGCCACGCCCCAGGCGAGCAGACTTGCCAGTGCAGGATCGGTGAACAGCAGCACATAAGCGGCCAGGAACGTCGTCGCGCTGACGAAGTGCAAGCTCTGGTTGATCAGGCTATGGTGATAATAGCGGTGATCGTCCCAGCGCTGTTCGGCGAGTTGCGCCTTGAAACCCTGACGGTCTGCCTCATCGTCCGCATACATCTTGAGGGTCTTCACGCGGTCGCTCCCGGCAATTTACGATAACGGATCAGTTCGAAATGGCCGAGCGGCGGCAGCGGCGAACGCTCGACCAGCCGCACTGAAGGCGATGCCTTTTCCCAGGCCGCATAGCGCTCCCAAGAGAATTCGGTACGAAAGCCGAGCCTGCTGGTGATCGGCATCAGGAGTTTCTCAATGGAGGCGCGCGTACCTTCGTCGGCGCCGATACGCGTGGTGATGATCACCTCGCCGCCCGGCCGAACGACACGGGCCAGTTCGTCCAGAGCCTGTTCCGGATTTGGAACGGCGGTGATGACATATTGGGCGATGGCGACATCGAAGCTCTCGTCGGGGAAGCGCAGCGCCTCGGCGTCCATCACTTCGATCGCCTCGACATTGTCCAGCCGCTTGGCCCGGGCACGTGCCTTGTCGAGGATCTTATCGGATATATCGATCCCGAAAACCCGGCAGTTGCCTCCATACAGTGGCAGCGAGATACCGGTTCCCACGCCGACTTCCAGCACACGGCCGCCGATCCGCGCCGCCGCTTCGATCGAGCGCGCGCGCCCGGTGCGAAAGACAGGACCGAAGACGAGATCGTAGACTGGCGTCCAGCGGTCATATGCGGAAGCGACGCCATTGGTATTCATCGTAAGTGCCATTTCGGGCTCCCTGATCGAGATGCCTATATCGGTCAGACACAAGACAATGCGGCGAATATACAATGAAGGTTCGATGACTAACGCCAGAATAAAATCGGCCGATCATCGAACTGTCATGCAGACGAAATGAGACCATCACCCTCCCTGTCTAAGCCGACTGGCGAATTGCAAGGAGAAGAGGCGCGATGTCTCAGCCGAAAGCGAAGCGCGATCTGCGTCCCGCAATCCCCGTTCGCCCCGTTGCAAAGTTTCCCGTTGCGCAAATGCCGAGCTGGCTTGTCGCACCGGAGCATGAGCCGAAGGGACCGCACCGCCCGCGCCTCCGGTATCGCACGATCTGGATCTCAGACATCCATCTCGGCACACCGGGCTGCAATGCCGAATTGCTGATCGATTTCCTGAAGTCGGTCGAGTGCGAGACGCTGTATCTGGTCGGCGATATCGTGGATGCGTGGCAGCTCAAAAAGGGCTGGTACTGGCCGCCCCGCCACAACGACATCGTCCGCCGCATCCTCAAGATGGCGAAGCACGGCACGGATGTCGTCTATGTGCCCGGCAATCATGACGAGATCTTCCGCGACTACGTCGGCCTAGCTTTCGGCGACGTGACCATCGCGGATGAAGTAATTCATACGACGGCCGACGGGCGCCGCCTGTTGGTGCTGCATGGCGATCAGTTCGACGGCGTGGTGCTCTATGCCCGCTGGCTCGCCTTCCTCGGCGACAGTGCGTACACGATGCTGCTGAAGATGAATGCGGGCGTGAACTGGGTCCGCCGCAAACTGGGCCTGCCTTACTGGTCGCTGGCCGCGCACCTGAAGAAAAAGGTCAAGAACGCCGTCCAGTTCATCTGCCGGTTCGAGGAGGTGGTCGCCCATGCCGCCGCCGAGCGTGGAGTGGATGGCGTCGTCTGCGGGCATATTCATTCGGCCGAGATCCGCCAGTTCGGCGACGTCACATATTATAACGACGGTGATTGGGTCGAAAGCTGCACCGCGCTTGTCGAACATGCGGATGGTATGATCGAGGTGATCGACTGGGCCGAGAAGAAGCGGCTCGAGGCGATGGAGAAATTGTCCCAGGTCGCGATTGCGCCGCGCGGCGAACTGGTTCCCGCATGAAGATCGCGCTCGTCTCGGACGCCTGGTCGCCGCAGGTCAACGGCGTGGTACGGACATTGGAAACGACGGCCGCAACGCTCCGGGCACGCGGGCACCATATCGAACCGATCACCCCGGACGGCTTCCGCACAATCGCCTGCCCTACCTATCCTGAAATCCGGCTGGCTTTGGGCTGCGGCCGTGCCGTGGCGGATCGGCTGGAGCGCGCCGCCCCGGATGCGGTCCATATTGCAACCGAGGGCTCGCTTGGCTGGGCGGCGCGGAAATGGTGTCTCGCGAACAATCTTCCCTTCACCACCAGCTTCCACACGCGGTTCCCGGATTATGTAGCGATGCGGACCGGGCTCCCGGCATCGTGGTTCTGGCCGATACTGGAGCGCTTCCACCGCCCTGCCGAAGCGATCATGGTTGCGACCGAGACGCTCGCAAGCGAACTGGCGGCCCATGGGCTGACGCAGACGCGCCGCTGGTCCCGCGGCGTGGACCTCAGCCTTTTCCGGCCGGGCCGCGCGGCCCATCCGGCTTTGGCTTCCCTCCCCGGCCCGATCCAGCTCTATGCCGGCCGGGTCGCGTGCGAGAAGAATATCGAGGCGTTTCTCGCCTCGCGCGTCCCGGGCACGAAGGTGGTGGTCGGTGACGGCCCTGCCCGTGTCCCTTTGCAGCGGCGCTTTCCTGAGGCACGCTTCCTGGGCGCGCTGCACGGCGAAGCGCTGGCAGCCGTATATGCCGGCGCGGACGTGTTTGTCTTCCCCAGCCACACCGACACGTTTGGGCTGGTCATGATCGAGGCGCTGGCGTCGGGTGTACCCGTTGCCGCCTTCCCGGTGCCGGGCCCGCTCGACGTGATAGGGGGGCTGGGGCGTGGCCTCTCCGGCCGGGCAGGCGCGCAGATCGGCGCGCTCCGCCATGATCTGGATGCGGCGATCATCGCGGCGCTGGATGCGGATCGCATGGCGTGTGCGGTGGAAGGCCGTCGCTATTCTTGGGATGCGTGCACTGATCAATTCTTCACCTCGCTAGCGCCGTTAAGCCCGCCTCTCGCCCGCGCTGCCTGATCATAACCGCCTTTAAACGATCAGGAGAACAGTCTCCGACGGGTTCAAGGCGAGAGCATAACATCGTTACGATTAGGGCACGGCGCCCGCCCAACCGGATGGTGGCCGCGACCGTGTTTACGGCCTGAAAGGCAGCGTGGGAAAACCAAGCTTTTCGGTCAATGCTACATCGGCTGCGGCAACTTGCCTTCGCAATGCAGGCTTCGATCGCCGCCCGACCGTTCACCACCGCTTGTGCTCATCGGCAATTCGAGCAAACGTCAGATTCCGGGATCAACAGCGGGCTGGCTGAGCGACGATGTTAAAGGCTAAACCGCCTTTGAAACAAACGCGAGAATTAGCCTACCAGATCACACGAACCCAACCGACCGCAATTATGCGCTAACACAGGGTCGATTTTTTGCGCCACCGCTAACCAGTTGGCCAAGCGCGGCGGAATTTAGCGGCGATCGATGTTCTCGATCGTGACGTCTGTGCATATCAAGCCTAACTCATCGAATGAAGGCTGAACTGCTGCCTGCATCACGTGACGGACGTCCTTAGACCCAGTAGCCGAATAGGTGCTGGCGCCTAGAACCGAGGCGGCGGCGAGCGCTAGCGCAACTCTCAATTTTGACTCTACTATGTCCAGCGTCAATCTCGGCGGTGTCCCGCATGCGCGGAGAAGGGTGGCGGGATCGGCGATGCGGAAGCCGTATCTCCCGAACGCTCGTATATTCTTATTTTGACCTGCCTCGTCCTGTACCATGATCGGTTGCGCCGTTCCCCAGGTAAGCGACCGCCGATCACGCGTAACGACAAAGAACACCTCCGAGCGAAACGGTGAGCGAGTGCTGCGTGGCCACTCCATCAGCGTGGTTATGAATGGCACGTTGGAAGTCTCAAGCCTGTGGCGGCCGGGTGGGAAAGTCTCCAAGAGCCTGCCGTCTTCGTACAGGATGGCCGCCTGCCCATCCCGCACGATCAGCGTCGATCCGGCCATCAGATGTCGTCGAGGTGACACGTAGCGCGTCGCCAAGACTCCGGGTTCGTCGACCCAATCGATGATCTCCGTCATCTCGCGCCGAAGAAAGCCCAGAAGGCTCATATTGCGGGACCTGAGATGTGATGGCTCATGCGTCTTGCACTCCGGGCCAGGTAAACCGCAAGTAACGGTGAGAGCCTGTCACAATGCCCAGATCCCCGTCGGGAAAAGCGGCGATCTCATGAGGAACGTTGAGATCAACGCCGGCGTCGACCTTGAAGTCCGTCATGTCGATGCTGTCGATCTGGTTCCCCTTGATCCGAGTGACCTCCGACGACCAAGGATCACTGTGGTAAACCGTGCCGTCGGCGGTTGCTGCCAAGCTACCGAGATATTTCTGCGCAACTTCGATCTTGCGTAGGAATTTGCCGTCAGCGTTGAAAACATAGATCCCCTCGCGCGTGTCATATTCTTCCTCCTTGTGGAGCAGGAGGTACACGCTCCCCACGCCGTCGATAGCGAGACCTGCAATGCGCGGAAACTCCGCGATCGCTGGGTCCGGGCGGAGGACCGCGCCAACAAGCGGCCCAACGGCCCGGATAAGTTGTCCGTTGGGATCGAAATACGCGAGACGATCATCGGGGCTGCCATCAGCTTGATGGAAGCGGGAAAGCCCGTCTCGCGAATAGTAGATGGCGAAGCCTCCATCTGGCGTAGTGGCCGATCGTGTCCAACCGCCGCGTATGCTGTCGTCTGGTCCAGGCGCCGTGGCGATTATTCGACCGCTTACCGGATCACGACGCTCAAATCCGTCCGGCCCATCAAGGATCAAATCGCCCCCAGGGAGCGCGGCGATCAGGCGAGCATATTTGCCACCGTTTACCCAGCGCGCGACGAATCTGCCGTTGGCATCGTGCAGTTGCACCAAGGGGGACGAATTGAAGGAGAGCGCTGATCTTCCCTGGCCGTCGATTACGAGGTCCAACACATAATTTCGAAACTGGCCTGGACCTGCTCCCTCACCGCCGACGACCCACTTCGGTGTGATCTCAGCGCGCTTCCGGTCAGACTTCTCCGATCCTCCGGACACGATAAGGCTTGGAATCGCAGCAAGGCCAATGAGGCCGACAAAGGCGCCGCCGCCGATCAGTGCTGCACGCCGGCTGACCAATGGCTTTGCTTGCGCAGGCTCTGGAGCGCCACGGATTTCGACCGTCAGATGTGAACGATCAACCTCCTCCAGCAAGTAGGTTGTCCGACAGTGGGTGCAGCGTCCGTAGAGCCCTTCATCCTCTACATTATAGGTCTCGAGGCCTGCGCCGCACCGGCCACATTTCAGTTCTTGCATAGTTTGTGTCTACGTTCCTCGGCATGCGTCGAACGCCATTCTAACGATCAAGGATGTAGAAGGAAGCCAAGCCAGGTTAGTAGATTTGGCCTCATTTCACTTAGTCACGGGATGCGCCGTCGCAGTGGCGAGCAGCTCAAAATCAGCAGCCCTCGCCCCCGCTCGCCAAGCAAGTCTGCATCGGCTCATCAAGCGCCTACTCACCTGCGGAGCACCGTTCCTAGGTCTCGGCCGTCACCTGACATTAGTCAGGACGTTCGTTGATCCGGAGGTAGGTGATAAACCCAACCGATCCGAGCGCCCTAAGGCAGCCGCACGCGGCCGATCATGCGGGACCGCTACTCCGGTCGTCGAATGGCGCGCACGCTCTCCTGGCGGTTGTGTATGTCACGGAAGGGAGAAGTCTCTTCTTGGCGCGACATGTTGATGAGGCTGGCGAACCGAGCCCGCACGAAAATGCCGCGCCATCGGAGACCCTAAAGATCGAACTGTAAGCTGACTCGAAGCGACAGAGCCGCGCGGCCTTGCTGCTGTTCGGCGTTGAACTCGCTCCCAATCCGGAAGGCGGCATTGCCGCCGGTCGCCCGAACTTTACCGGTCCAACCGCTGGTCCGATCGTCCGGGACCAGCACAAACGTCTGGCCACCCGCAAACTTCGCGGTGGTCGATCCAATAGATCCCCCGACAAGCTGGCGCCGCCCACCTTCCACCTCGAAGCGGAGCCAGCCGCTGTCTTGATCGTATCCGCCGAAATCCAGCCCGGCAGCCAGGCTACCCGTTACGGCCAATTCGTCGCTGGTGCGTGAGCTGATGATCAAGTCGAATGCCTGCCCTCCCCCGGTCTCGGCGTGGCCATCTTCCTTCAGTCGATAATAATCGATCGTCGCAACGGGGCGGAGGATAAAGGCGCCGGAGCCGATCTCGTACGAGACCCCGCCGGCAGCGGAAACCAGATCGCCGTCCCAATTGCTCTTCGCGCGGCGCGTTACAGCCTCGCTCCCCGTATTCCCGGAAAATGCTCGTGCGCTGCTGAAGTCGATCCTTCCGACCGAAGCACGTGCATGCGCGCTCAAGCCGCCCCACGTACCGCGCCAGTAGGTCGCAAATTCCCACTGATCAGCATGAACGTCGTTGTCGGTGCCACGGTCATTGTCGCGGCCCGAGACGTAACCAATCGAGAGACCGAAATTGCCGAAGCCGGTCTTGTATTCGCCGCCGCTTGCGATGCCCCACCCATCGACTGAATATCCGGCAGTGTCACCTGTGCTCTTGGACGTGCTCAGCGCGATCTGGCTGATCCAGTAGCCCCAGCGGCCCTCGTCCTTGAAGGGACCACGCGGATCGGCAAGCAGGCGGGCCGAAGCACGCGAACCAAGCGAGGCCAGCGCGAAAGTACCGCCCGCATGGTCCGGAAGCATCTGGCGCAGCGATCGGCGGAAGCCATCCCCATCGGTGATGTTAAGGAAGGCGGCGCCGACTTTCCGATCGCCGCCAAGCGCGCGATAGGCGGCATCGTAGATCGCTGCCTGCGAGCGGTTTAGGCCCAGTTCGCCGGTAGTCTTGCGGGCGATGTCCACCGCGAGATCGGTCGTTCCGACAGTGGCGAGCGACCCCTTGTAGAGGAACGGCAGCAATGCCGTGGTGGCGGCGAGATTTGCTGTCCCGCTCAGGCTGCTTGCGCGCAGGACGGTGTAGCGACCCTCCGCGTCGGCGATGCTTGCCAGCCTGATCGCCAGTTTCGACCCCGGCGCAAAGGCGGCGTTGCCGGAAACCTGGATGAACGTGCCAGTTCCGCCGCTCTTGTCGAGAGTGACACCCAGCGTTCCGCCATTGAGGGCTAATGAGGCAATCGAGGCGCCTTTGCCGACGTCCAACATCCCGCCATTGACGGTGACAGCGAGGCCCTGCGCATTCGCGAGCGTGCCCGTGAAGCGGGCGCTGCCCGCCAGCGTCAGCGTATCGCTGCCGCCGCCGAAATCCGCGGTGCCGGTGTAGACCGAAGTGCCTGCGAGAGCGAGATTGTCGGTGCCCCCTGCGAAAGTGGCGGTGCCGTCGAACGTTGCGTCGCCGGAGAGCGCGAAGCGGTTGTCGCCCGCGTCGAAACGGGCATTGCCCTTCACCGTGCCGTCTGCAACATCCAGCAGATCGTTGCCTGCGCCGAAGCGAACATCGCCGGCGATGGCGGGTGCTGCGATGCCTGTGGCGACGGCCGTCTGGCGGACCGTCGCGCCACTGGTGTTGGCTGAAAGATCGACCGCCACGTTGCGGTCCGAAGTACCAAGTGCGCCGGATGCCGAGATCGCGCCGCTGTTCTCGATCAAAGTCACGGTGCCAGCACGATCGACAATGGCGGTCGCCGTTCCATCGGCGCCAGCCGTTGCGCGGATCGCTCCACTGTTGCGGATGGTCGCTACGGTGCCACCGGATTCCACCACGATGGCGGTCCCCCGCGAATTCGCGGGGTTGCCCGCAGATGCAGAAATGCTGCCTGCATTCCGAATTTCGGGGATTGTGGCGCCGCTCCCTATGCGGATGGCGGTGGCGTTGGCTCCGTTCGAGACCGCTTCCACCTTGCCGTTGATCCCGATCCCGCTGGCGATCGTCACGGCGCCGCCCAATCCGCCGATCGACAGGCCATTTGCCTCTACGCCGGGATAAAGGCCGAGCCCCGAAATTCCGCCATCGACGATCAGGCCAAAACCGGTGCCGGTGTTTGCAACCGAGCCGATGACAACCGCGCGATCAGCGGCGCCTATCCGCACGGCGGGCGCCGCCCCGGATGAGGTAACGGACGCAGTGCCTTCCTTGGCATCCTCAATCCCGTCCTTGTCCTCGTCATTGTCGGTGGCGCTGGAATCCTTGGGGGGCGCCGCGAGGACGATCCCGCCCGAGACGTTGCCGGCTACGATCAGCGCTGACCCGCCCTGAAGGATGTCGTCCGCGTCCAGCTTGCTCTTGTCCGCTGGTGCCGTGGCGGTTCGGTAGCCCGTCGCAACGAGTGTACCCTGAACGACGAGCGCCCCTGTGATGTCTCCATCGACGCGCGCGGCGACAGCGCCTTCTCCCAGCGCCCCGATCGATCCTGCAAGGCGGACATTACCCGTCGTCGCAGCCAGACGGACGCCCACCGATCGGTCCCCGATTACGGCTGTGGTGCCGTCATGCGTGAAGGCGCCGGTCTGTGGCCCACCCAGCCAGATGCCGGCGCTGTCCTTGCCTTCCACGGTGATCGTGCCGCCGTTCGTGATCGCTCCTGCGTAGGCTCCGGCAGTGCGGATGGCAGTGCGTCCGGTGCCGACCGCGAGTGGACCGTCGAGGTCGCCGTCCTTGTCGACGTCGGTCGCCTCATACGTTTCGTCGATGATGATCTTGCCCGTGTTGACGAGGCCGCCGCCCGTGCCGGGCGACGCGACTATACCGGTGGAGCCATCTGCATTGGTGATCTGGATCGTGCCCTCGTTCGTCAGCTTGTTCGGGCTATCCACCGTCACAGCCGTGCCGGTGACCGGCGTAATCGAGCCGGCACTGGTAATTCGGATATCGTCAGGCGCGCCGCTTTTGATGGTGGCGGTGCGCGCGGGGTCGGCACGCTTGGTTTCGATCAGCGTCTCGGCGGAGAGGGGGGCGGTAAGGAGGATGGCGGGGAGGCAGACGGAGGCAAGAAGATGACGGCGCATCACGGTCCCTTTTGTGCAGTGGCCGGCGCGTTCGGATTGCGCCTTTTGTGCACAGGACGGAGCCGCCGGCGGGCAGCCTTGGCCGTTAATTAAAAGTTCGCGTCGAAGCCGAGACGGATGGTGCGCGGGCGTAACGGAGTGATCTGGCTCCGCCCAATCGCGAACGGTGTGCCGAGCGCGAAGCGGTTGCCCACCTCGTCAGTCAGGTTCGTCGCGCCCAGAGTGACGCCCCAGAAGGCCTTGCCGATCCGGAGCGCAAGCGCCGTATCCAGATAGTCGCCCTGCGCTTCGCCAAGGACCGGGCCGATGCCGAGCCGGGACCGGCCGACGTAGCGCGTCCATCCGTTCAGCCGCAGCGTATAGCCATCCCCGAGCGTCTGTTGATAATCCAGCCCGACACGCCCGGCATAGCGCGCGACGTTCGGCACGCGGCTCATGCGCGATAAGGCGAGGCGTAGCACGTCCGGTGCCGGTTCGCTCACGCGGCTGTCGTTGTAGGTGACGCCAAGATCGAGACGAAGCCCCGGCAAGGGCTTCCAGCCTGCAGCGACGCTAGCAGTCCAGAGACGACCGTCACCAATATTGGCGGTGCTTGGCAGGCCCGTCGAATCGATGAAATCGGCCTGGATATCGTTCCAGCGCGTGTGCGAGATGCTCGCGGTGAGATCGAACAGGTCACGCCCCGGCTGGCCGAAGCGCAATCCGCTTTCCAGCGTGGCGACCCGGTCACCCTTAAACCGCCGCACGAAATCACCCTCGATCGCGAGACCCCCTGGTCGAAAGCCTTCCTGGTATCGTGCAAACAGGCTGAGTCTTGGGAGAACGGACGCAACGATCGAGCCGGACGGCAGCAAGGTGGTGGTCTTGCGATCGGCGGTCAATTGTCTGCGGGCGCTTGCGAACGCAGCGCGGTCGGATACAGTAATGAATGCGGGGAACGGCACGACGTCCTCACCGGCTCCAGACAGACGTGCGTGGCTGACACGCCCTCCGCCGGTGATGGTGAGGCCGCGCACCAGCGTGACGCTTGCCTCGCCGTAAAGCGTATAATCGTCGGTGCGGTTGACGACGCCGGTGGCGGGCAGCGGAAAACCATCAAGGCCGACCGCACGCTTCAGGCGGGTGCGGTTGGTCGTTAGGCTCGTGCCGATCAGCCAGCCATAACCGTCCATCATCGGCCGCCAAAGCCGGCTCTCGCTCGAGAAAAGACGCGTGCGGTTGCGCTGTATGAAGACGCGCTGCTCGCCACGCGACACCACCGCGCCTGCCGCAAAGGGCAGCGCGTCCACACCGGTGCCCGGCACCACGGCCCCGGCGGGCACCCCCGCATCGTAGCGCTCGCGCAAAGCCTGCCTTACCGCGCCCGAGGACGAACGAAAGCGAATGTGGTCCCAATCCTTGGCGACGACGATCTGGCCGAGCAGATAGGAGGCAGCAAAGCCCTGATCGACGGCGCTCGAACGGATGAGCCGGGGGCCATCGCGATCGGCATATTGGCTGTCGGCGCCGCGCGTGCGCTGGCCGAGCCCGCCCACATCGATCGTCCAGCCGTCGCCGGCCGCAATGCGCAGGGTCGCGCGGCCGCCTACGGTGCGCGTGCGGTTGATATCCTTCTCCGCGCCGACGGGATTGTCGATATAGCCGCCGTCGCTCACGCCATAACCGACCAGGCGCAGCGCCATGTGATCGCCCACTAGCGGAAGATTCAACATGGCCGACAGGTCACCGCTCGGATCACCGTGCGCTGTCGCGGCGATGCCTCCTGCAATCGATCCTGCCGCCCGGCCAAGCGCCGGCGCGTTCGAGGTCAGCCGAATAATGCCCCCGAGCGATCCCGCGCCATATAAGGTGCCCTGCGGCCCTTCGAGTACTTCCACCGACGCCATGTCGTACAAGCGGAGGTCAGGATCGGGCGCGTTATAGGTCAGCCGAAGATCGCCGATATATTGCCCGACCGTGGATTGGGTGGGCCCGGTAAAGCTGGAGTCGGCAATACCACGGATAAACAGCTTGTTGCGCCCGGCGCCCAGATGCGTGGAAGAAACGCTGGCGAGCCGCGACAGGATCGCATCCGTACCGCCCGCACCCCCAAAAGCGAGGTCGATGCCATCGATGAGCGATACTTGGCCGGCAAGATCGCGGAGCCGTACGTCGCGTTTGCTGGCGGTGATGACGATTTCTGAAGGTGGTTCGCTCGTTGTTGAGGCCGGCGGAAGAATGTGCGGTTGAGTGGCCATGGATGATCTGCGTTCTGGTTTAGGGAGGAGCCGCCAGCCACCAGGACCCGCAACGCGCACCTCTGCGTTCGCTGCGCGCGCTAAATGATCGAGTGCGCGACGCGCGCTCATCCGCCCTCTGATCGCGGGCACGGGACGCGCCCATAAGAGAGGATCTTCGACGCTAATGCTCGTATGGGTTGCCCGCCCGAGCGCGCGCACGACGTCGCTCAACCTGCCAGGGGGCAAGTCGAGTGCGGGCTCCGCGGCAAATGCGGGCGAGCAGAGGAAGAACAGGGGCGCCACTAGGCGACAAGAGAGCATCACGGCAGCGGTGCGATCTCCCAACCGGACCCACCCCGCCGAACGCTGGCGTTAAACAGCGGGGCCAGGCGAGTGGGATTATCTCGCAGCCCGTCCAGCGCAATTGTGCCACGGAACGTTCGCTCAGCAACGGCAGGTGCGGCAACGAGCTTCAAGCCCGTCGCACGGGAGAGGTCCGCCGCCACCTGCCTGAGTGGCGCGCCGTCATAGTCCAGAGACCCTTCTCGCCAACCGCCGACGCTGTCGGGCTCGATAGCAGAAAGGCGGATTACATCACCTTCGACCTGCAGCGCTCCGCCGGCCTTGAGGCGGACCGCCTCATCGCCGGACCCGAACACCACCGCTCCCTCGGCCACGCCGACCCGCACCGTTTGACCCTCGCGGGCGACATTGAACGCCGTGCCGACATCGACCAATTCGTGTCCGCTGACGGCAACGCGAAACGGTCGTGCGGCATTGTGGTGGACCACAAAATAAGCCTCGCCTCGATCGAGCGCCGCGACCCGCTGGTCACGATGATCAAGGGTCAGGCGAGTATCGCCATTCAGAACGATGCTGCTCCCGTCGGCCAGCGCGATTGTGCGCGTGACGCCCGGCAGCGTCTCCACGACATAGGGATCGGCACCCGAGCGGAGTGCGCCAAAACCGATGACGGCCGCGATCGAAGCCGCCAAGGCGCCTCCGATCCAGCGCCGCCGTAAGATCGGCATGCGTCGTTCCGCGATCGGCATGGCAGGAGCGGAGGCAGGAACCAGGTTCGCCATCTCGGCGGCGTCCGCCTCCAGCATCTGATAGCACGTGGCATGCCGCGGGTCGGCCTCCAGCCACGCCGTGAACCCATCCCAATCATCGAAAGCGGGATCCCCTACCCGCACGATCCAATCGAGCGCAGCATCGTCGATCGGGTTTGTCGAGCGCGCCATCACCTTCTCCTTGGTCGCGAGCACGACATGCTTCGATCAACCCTCATCGATGCGCCTGCGAGCTTCCATGAGTGCTCCATAGGCGATGCGCAGATCGCTCTCGATCGTGCTGAGGCTCAGCCCCATCTCGGCGGATATCTGCTTCTGCCCAATGCCATCTATGCGGTGGCGGCGGAAAATGGCGGCAGCGCGCAGCGGCACGGCTGCAAGAGCGGCCTGCGCTAGCAATAACTCTTCCCGCGCGATCAGCGTCCGTTCGCCAAAGGGTGCGTCCGATCTGCCCGGCATTGTTGCCCCGAACGCGTCGCTCCACGCCTGCTCTCGCAACGCCGCCTGGCGGAGGGATCGATGACGGTCGACCATCAAATTGTTCGCTGCGCGGAACAAATACGATAGCGGCGATGCGATCGGGCCTGAAGGCGGAGCAGTCGACACACGTATCCAAAGCTCCTGCAACACGTCTTCGGCGGCGTCGCCTGCACCATGAGCGATAAGGAACCGCAGCAGCGTTTCGCGACTGGTCAGGAATGTGGCTTCGAGGCCGGATCTCGTCATAGGCGTCGATCGCATCGCTGAGGCCAGACCGCGCCGCTAACCCGGCAAGCCTTAAATAGCCAGTCTCCAGTGCATCGTTCCGGCGCGGGAGAGTGGCGGTCATCCGCTGGCCAACCATGTATAACGAGCCGTAGTACCATAGTTCCAGATCAGCCCGACCATGATCCCGGCTACTGCGGCAATTTCCCAAGGCATGCCGAAGCTCAGGGCCGCCGAGGCGATCAGCACGTTCGCGACTGCCCCGATCCCGCATACCATCGAGAAGCAGGCTAGGCCGCCCGCCCAGGCCCATCCGCGTTTACGGCGATCGGGGTAGGTCAACAGATTGTTGGTCGCATAGTTGCCGGTCATCGCCACAACCGTGGCTGCGATCTGAGCGGGCACGAAGGCGAGATGAAACAAGCCCAGCAGCGCCGCGAGCACTGTGAGGTGGATGACCAAGCCAATCGCGCCAACGCAGGCGAACGAGAACAGCCTGACAGGGACCACGTGGCCGAACATCCTGTCCGCCAGCATCATCGCATAATCCCACGCGGCACGACTGGAGAGCTTGCTTTCGCCGTTCGCGCGGGGAGCAAATTGCAGCGGTAGCTCGCGGACCCGAAGCGATGGTCCTGCAGTCAGAACAATATCAAGCATCACCTTGAAGCCGATCGCGGACAGCTTCGGCGCCAGCCTATCGATCACCTCGCGGCGGACCGCAAAGAAGCCGCTCATCGGATCGGTCAGCTCGACGTTTGTGATAGTGCGCGCAACCCACGTTGCGGCCCGGCTGGCGATAGCGCGCGACTCTGCCCATTCGCCGATCGAGCCGTCCGCGACATGGCGGCTAGCGACGACAAGATCGGTACTGCCAGTGGCGAGTATGTCGAGCATTCTGTCGAGCAGTGTGGGATCATGCTGCAGGTCGGCATCCATCACCGCTAAGTACGGTGCGCTGGACGACAGCATGCCTTCCAAACAAGCGGAGGAAAGCCCACGTCGGCCGATACGGCGAATAAGGCGTATGCGCGGTTCACGCGCGTGCAGGGCAAGCGCGAGGTCGGAGGTGCCATCGGGGGAATCATCATCGACGACAATGACCTCCCAGTTGACCGCTGTCAGCGCCGCCGCGATCCGGGAGATTAGCGCCTCAAGGTTCGGTTTCTCATTGTAGGTGGGCACAATGATGGACAGAGTTCTCGCAACACCAGTGTCCGAGGAATGGGGTGCGACTACGCGGATCGTGGTGCTCGGTCGCCCCATCTGTCGCGAAGGCAATTCGGCAGGAGCCGCCACTTGCCCAAGGTTGATACTCATCGTCGTCACAAGCCCCCGAGGCGAACCGATCTTTCGACAACATGACGGAGCGGTGCTGAAATCACCTTGGCTGGCAGGAGATTCTCGTCATGCCAGCGTCAAAGTGACTTCGCGGGTAGCTCGGGAGCTAGCTTGTCTTTCTCCGCTCGTCGGTGGTGGCCGTTCGAGTCAACGATCCAGTACCCCACATTCGGACTGGACATGCGGCTTCCACAAACCGGCCGTTCGATCACGTGCCTATCCGAGAATAACCTGCTCGACTCGAACGTTGGCAGTGGTTCACCGCTCCGAAGGATAGCGGGCGTACGAACGGTTAAGAGCGAACGGTAGTCTGAATATCAGGAGTAGCGCTCTTCCGCCCAAGGGTCTCCGCGCATGTTATAGCCGTTCGTCTCCCAGAAGCCGGGCTCATCCGAACCGATAAAGTCGATGCCATTCACCCATTTGGCGCTTTTCCAGAAATACAGGTGGGGGATCACCAGTCGGGCAGGGCCACCGTGATCCCGAGTCAGCGGCCTACCCTGCCAGGAATGCACGACCATCGCATGCGGAGAGGCAAAATCGGCGAGCGGCACATTGGTCGTGTATCCGTCGTAGCCGTGGAGCATAACGAAGGCGGCTTCGTCTCTTGGTTCGATCGCGTCCAGCAGAGTGCGTGTCGAGACGCCCTTCCAGTCGTTGTCATAGCGCGACCATGTCGTCACGCAGTGAATATCGGAGCGCAACTCAGTTTGCGGCAGCTTCATAAACGCGGCCCAGTCGAAGGTCGCGGGACGGTCGACCATTCCGCCTATGCGCAGCCGCCAACGATCCGTCGCGATGTCAGGTTTGCGTCCTAGATCAAGGATCGGCCAGTCGCGGACGAGATGCTGACCAGGTGGCAGCCTTTCTCCCGGAGCCCGGTCGGCTTCGCCGGTAATGAACTTATGCTCGCTCGCCCAACGCTGTTTTGAACGAGTGAGTTTGCTCGCTGGGGGCGGAACGTCTTCATCCATGGTCAGTCCCTCGCTCTAGTACGAAACTTCTGCTCCCGCCCCCCTCGTTCGTCCGAAGGGCGCCAGCGAAGCTGCTTGCTCCGCGATACGAGCCTAGCGGCCGTGCGCCAAGCGTGCGGGCTGAGCAGCGAGACCATGGGATATGGGCTTGTCAGAGAGCGTGGCGCCGATCGCCAACCCAGCGCCGGCGCGACGTGCGTAATCAGAGTTTCGATCATATGCGCGTGTAAGCGATCCCGAGCTGGTTTCGCACTGTCAGCAATAGCATGTCCGCTTCCGCTATTTCCTTGTCAGCAAGTCACCGCTCCACCAGACGATCCGGTTCTGCCGCATAGGAACGGCCAACGACAGCCCGCATGTTCTCGATGAAGCCGATTTGAGCGCTGCCGCCGCCGCGGCCAAAGTATGCGCGTTCCGCGTCGTTCATCAGAGTGAAGATCGAGCGTGACACAGAAACGCACGGTGTGCGGGTATGTCCGGCAGCCTTCCACGCCTCTCAATACTGGCGGATCTGCTTGGCCAGCGGGATATGGAACGGCTCTCCGCGCTCATCAGCCTTCAGAGTGGAGCTTTGCAGGTTCATGCTCTCTGCGCGCCGCACATTTCCGTTATCTAAGGCCGCACCCCACCAAATGCGCTCGCGAAGACCTTCCGAGTGCGGTTCCAGCCTCGCAACGACGCGGTAAGAGGCGAAGATGTTTAACAATTATCGGCTGCTGGTTGACGCTTCCGCCATCATGGAGGATTTTGCTGAGCTCAAGATCTGGATCGACTTCTCTGAAGGCGCGCCGAACATCAAGGCTCGCCAGGACATTAAGATTGCGGACACCGCGCCAATCGTCCGCTCGGCGGAGCGCGGAACCGGCGATCTCATACAGCGGCGTTGGAGCTGGCCTGGCGCCACCGGAAAGCCGATCTACAACTTTCGCTCCAATGGACGCCAGTTCGACTCCGGGCGCTGCCTGATCGTAGCGGACGGGTTCTAGGAGTTCACCAGCCTGCCGAGAGCACGAAGAAGCGCAAAGACAAGTGGCTGCTTATGAAGAGAGACGAGCCGCTTTTCTGCATTGCCGGCATCTGGCGCACCGATGCTAAGGTCGGTGAGGCGTTCACGATGCTGACCATGCCGCCAGGACCGGACATAGCGCCATATCATGATCGGCAGATTGCCGTTCTCGAGCGTCGCGACTGGATCGACTGGTTGGATGCCCGGATGCCGGCACCCCAGATCTTAATGCTGCTGCCCGCTGGTTCTCTTCTGGTCGAGCAAGTCGGATAATGCCGGCAGATACAATGGGCCGCGGCCAGTCTTCTTTCACCTTTTGAATTGATCCGGTCTACGCAAGTTGCATAAGTCAAACCACGGGCTCTGGTCCTGACCTGGCGCGTCGCTCAATCAACGAACGATCGCCTCCCGTCGCAAAGGCATAGTAAGACAATGGAGACCGCCGCCGCACGCGGCAAACTGGTCAATGTTAAGTTCTATCACAACGAGATCCCTGTCGCGCAACATGGCTGTGACCCGCGGGGTTGCGGCGTTAGCAAGCACAGTATGTTCATCGATGGCCACGACATTGCAGCCGAGACGACGCGCTTCCTTATACGTGACTGGCAGTACATCGATACCTTCGGCCGCGACTGCCCCGAGAAAAGCGTCATCAAGCACCTCGGTACAGGCGAGCGCGCGGTTCGGCCCAACCATACAGAATATCGTGTCGAGATGCAGAAAGTGTGGATCGAAGCGATAGAGCAGCACTTCCCAACCTTCCGCTTCGAACCGGCTGGAGAAAGCTGCAGCGCCACGATCATCGGTGCGCTCTCCCGATACCCCGACGATCAGCAGCCCGGGTCGGGCCACGCACACGTCCCCGCCTTCAATTAAGCCGGTGTCGACACGCGCTACGGTACCGGAGGTGATCCGTTCTGCCGTTCGAACCAAGTGATCAGCCTCGTCGCGACGATGGGGCATGGCTGGGCTCAAGCCCACCAGGCCCCACGGCGTGGTCACGGCTATGTCACGAGTGAAGCACAAGTCAGGCATGTCCGGAGCGGGTGGGAGATCGTGACAGGTGACACCTTGCTCGACCAATGCCTGTCGCAACGCGCTGTGCTGTTGCAAAGCGGCGCTTGTTGAGGTGTCGAACCCATCCCTAATGCTCTCAAGAGTTACTGAACAGCATGGCACAGGGACAAGGTAGTCCGGAGCGCAGAGGATGACGTCCGTCAACCTGTCAGTTTCTCCATGTACTCTGGCCTGAACCGCAGCTTGGTCCGCCGATCGGCCACCGCCGGGCAACTCGAAATTGATCTTCATGGCTGGTCAGCGCTGCAAATATGGATTCGTTCCGGCCCGGCCTGAGCCGGCGCTGTAGCTCCACCGAGGCAAGGTGCCGTATGGTGCGCAGCAGAGTACTTAACCCGTTTCCTGACATATCTGCCGCCGGACCTAGGGTTGCGCAATCTTGGCCGCTTGCGGACAGCTTTGCTGTGCCACCCTGCAAGCCACTATCTACATCGTGACGTCGCTCAGCGCGCCGATGAACCTTCTTATCCTCTGCTTAAGCTCTTTGGGCATAGGGAGAAGCCGAGGGAGCCTTTCCGTGTCGAGTGAAGAAGCGACTTTCGAAGCCGTTGCCATAAGTGACCTAGAGGCGATGAGCCTTGAGGAGCGGGATGCACTGCCGTTCGGGGTGATAGGCTTCGGTGCGGATACGATCGTGCAGACCTACAATGCGACCGAAGCGCGTATGTCGGGGTTGGACCCGTCCACCGTCGTCGGCGTGCCCTTCTTCGATGCCGTCGCGCAGTGCATGAATAACTTCATGGTCGCCCAGCGGTTCGAGGACGAGCCACGGATCGACGATATCGTTCCTTTTGTACTGACGTTGCGAATGCGCCCGACGAAGGTTCGTCTGAGGCTGCTGGCGGAGCCTGCAGCGCCGCGTCGCTACATCCTCATCGAACGATGAGGTAGCGTCATGAGCCACGAGACCAGCGAGGCGCAGCTTCTCGAGTTCCTCTACGCATGTCCTGTCGGGTTGATCGAATGCAATCCGGCTGGTGAGATTGGGCTGATCAATCCGCATGCCATGCAGCACCTGCTACCGCTCGCCGGACAGCGAGACGCCGGCAACCTCTTTGCCGCTCTTGAACAGCACGCGCCTGAACTGCGAAGTCTCACCGCGGCATATCAGCCCGCCACCGGCAAGATCTGCGACGGTCATCGCATTTTCGTCGATCTTGGAAGGGGTCGGCGTACGCAGGTCCCCACGGTTCTCGCCTGTACGATGGTGAAGCTCGGCGCCGATCGGCTGATGGTGACCCTGTCCGACATCAGCCAGCAGGTGGCGCATGAGGAAAGGCTACGTCAGGCGGACACGTGGTTCGCCACGCTCCTTGACGGCGTCAACGAATATGCGACCCTGTCGATAACATCGGATGGGCATATCGCATCGGCCAACGCCTGCTTCACGCGCCAGACCGGCTATGGCTTCGCCGCCGTGGTCGGCCGCAATCTGGCAGATATCCTGGATAAAGACAGCACTGGTAGCGACCTGCGGCTGCAAGAGCAGATCGAAATTGCCGGCAGGGATGGGTGGCATCTTCAGGAGGGGTGGCAAAGCCGTGCGAATGGAGATCGCTATTGGTGCCAACGTCTCGTCGTCGCCAAATGCGACGGGGAGGCTGCTGAAGTGACGGGCTTCTCCGTCGTCCTACGTGACGTACCGCGACGTGAAGCTGCGGCCGAGGACATGCGTCGTCTGCTGACGTGCGATCATCTGACCGGCGCCTCTAATCGCCGCCATTTCAGTCACGTCATCGAACGCGAAGAGGCGCGTTCACGCGAGTCACGCCAGCCACTTTCCTTGGTCATCTTGGATCTTGATCACTTCAAGGCCGTCAACGACACCTACGGCCATCCGATGGGCGACACCCTGCTCTGCCGGGTTGTTGAGGCTTGCGTCGCCCTCCTGCCTCATCGCGGCATATTCGCTCGGCTGGGTGGAGAAGAATTTGGTGCGCTCTTACCGCGCCAGGATCGGGTACAGGCGCTCGCCCTGGCCGAGGACATGCGCGAGGCGATTGCTGCCCTGCGACTCGATACTCCACTCGGCGAACTGAGCGCCACCGCGAGCTTTGGCTGGGCCACGCTCGACGAAGCTGGTGGGTCGACCGATGCGCTCATAAAAATGGCTGACGAGCGACTCTACATGGCTAAACGTGCCGGGCGAAACCAAGTCTATCGCGCTCATGCTCGGGCGGCATGACGAAGCTCGCATATTGAGCGAATGCACCGGATCGCATTGAGCGATATCCGAAGAATTATGTCGGTAGGGCTGCGCCGGCCTGCCTATATGATCCGAGCGCACCATACCAGGCGGCATAGCGCGTATTCTGAACCATGCGGCGGTTCTCGTCGGGCGTGCCATCGCTCCACCAGACGGGCCCGCGCTCGCCCAGCGCCTCCTTCGCCGCCTGTACCGAAGCGCGCGCTTCAGCCAGGGCGACACTGTCAGATGATTTTAGCGCATCCTTGACCGCGCGGCGTGCGCTCATGAGCTCATGGACGAGCCTTTCGAGCTGAGCGGCAGGCAAGCCCGGGTTGGCGCGCCGCCACAAGCGGCCGCGCACAACCAGGTAACGGCCATCGGGAGTGACGGGCGCAGACGCTACTTGCGGCGCCATAGCAGCACACCAGCAACCAAGGCACCGGCCGCGCCTAGAGCGCCTGCCGCCACAGCTGCCTTGCGCCGCTTATCAGGATGCCGGCGCCCACCACTAATGCCGCTTGATGCTGTCGGCGGATCAAAGAGCGTGCCGCTCGTATCCTTGCCGATATCCGCACGATCGGACCATACATCCATAAACCCGTTCATGACAGCTGCACCAAGGTTTGGTGTGACGAACTGCGCGACCTTGAGTGCGACCGCAGGTGCGCCGATGGCAGTCGTGTTGCGTGGGTGCTTGGCCAGCCGCACCACGGCCTTGGCAACGGTCTCTGGCGCAAGTGAGCCCGGCGGCAATGACAGCTTGGCGCCGCTGTAATTGCCTGCATGATCAATCCCAGGCGTATCCACAAAGGTCGGATAAACGTCGCAGATGTGAATGTTGGGCTTCTTCGAAAGCTCGCCACGGAGCGCCTCGCTGAAGCCGCGCAGCCCAAATTTGCTGGCCGAATAGGCAGCTGCGTAAGGCGTGGCCACGAACCCGCCGACGGAGATCATGTTGACCCAAGTACCGCGATCTTGTGCCAGGAAAATAGGCAGGACGGCGTGCGCTTCATTCATGTGGCTGATGAGATTGGTGTCGACCACGCGTGCGTGATCGACCATCGGCACGTCATCATACTTGCCGACGACGCCCACTCCCACGCAGCTGAACCAGAGGTCGATCCCACCCATCAGCTCGCGAGCGTCGGCGGCGAAGGACGCGACAGCGCCGGCATCCGTCACATCAAGCATTCTGGTCTCGGCTTTGCCACCTGCCGTGCGGCATTGCAGTGCGATATCATCCAGGCCGACCCCACCTCGCGCAGCCAACACCAGACTCGCCCCCTGACGGGCAAAGGCGACCGCCGTTGCAGCGCCAATCCCGCTTGATGCTCCAGTGATGACGATGCGCGCGGGCGTTTTGATCTTCTCGGTCATGCTGCTGCTCTGATTTGTGCGGGTACGGCCCAATCAGACGAACGGCGAGCAGATACCGTTCCGCGGGAGCGCACGTGTGGAGCGCCTGGTGCAGAGCTGGCCGGCAGCTTCTGAGAGAACAGCAATCCCGCTGCAGGTCTTGGTGCAGCTAGTCGCCTGAGCGGAAAGACCCGAAGTCGACGGTCCGAATGTGGTGCCTACTTCCCGAAAGCGACATCTATTCAGCCGATGCGGAGCCGCCGCAACTGAATTGCAACCTGGCCGGGCCTTGATACCGTTATCACCTGACCAGCGCTTAAGGCCGAGGGTTAGAAACGCCCTCCTGCTGCGATTGGGGCCCCTGCGCCTTGCGCATATCCGCGATTTCAGCCGCCGTTTTGAAATCGATCAGCTCGACCTGGAAGACGAGGTCCGAGTTGGCTGGGATCGTCTCTGACGCCTGCGCCCCGTAAGCCATCACCGCCGGAATGCAGACCCGCAAAATTCCAGTTCGGCTCAGCAGCCGGAGCCCTTCTGCGAAACCTGGGATCACTTCGCCGACCGGCATCGGCGTCTGCATGTTCTGATCGAACACCGCTCCGGTCGCGGCGAGATATCCGACATAGTTCACGAGAGCCGTATCATCTCCTGCGGGCTGTGCCCCCGTCCCCGCACGCAGCATTGTATAGCCGAGCCCGGACGGAGTCTTAGCCGTGCACGCGCGCTGCGGCGCAGGTACGATTGGCGTCAATGGCAGCGGGATGATCCCGGTGTTCGGTGCAGTCGGCTTCGGCGATGCCGTGGCCGGCTGTCCTCTTTCAACGGCCTGCGCTCCGGCAGACATCGGCGCTGCCAGTAACGGCAGGGAGATCAAACAAATCAGGCGGGTCATCGAGGGACGGATGGCAATCATGCTGGAAGGCATATGCAGGATCGACGCATTCGGGCAAGCGGAAGCCGGTGGGCCCGACCGATCGGAGCGACGCCGCGCTTCACCCGCCAAAGCAAAGACGGGATCGCAAGGCAGTGAATCGACTTCTGAGGTGCCAGCGGCCGCTTAAGGGAAGGAGCTACCAACACCTTTGATCGCCTAGAAAGGTGCTTACCCTTACGATGATCAGCGGCTTCGACCCACAACCGGTTGCCCAGACGCCCTATCTGCTCCCCAGCTTCCGACAGTCGCTTATTCGGTTTTGTCTGGATCCTCATCGAGCGTGGCCACCCCCATCAGTGGATGCATGACGAAGGTCCAGCCGTCGCCGCCGACAATCATCAGACGCAGCGACTGGCGATCTGCGGTGCCAAGCAGTGCTGCCGCTCCTGACGAAGCAGGCAACGTGACCGTCGTGCCATCCTGACGAATGCCGGTCGCCCAGCCGCGCCGTCCATCACGAATCTCGGTGGCAAGGCGCTCAAGCGCCGTTTCGAGCGCGGTGCGCGCGCGAGGACCAATAACCCAGGCGTGACCGCTCCCCAGCTCCGGCGGTGTAACGGTGCTTTGATTGGGGGCCGGCGACGGCTGCTTAGCCGGACGGCGGGCTTTCCCCTTTGGTTGCTCAAGAGGCCGGACACCCTCCATACTCATCATGCGCGCAAATTCGTCCATGGGTTATCCCTTCGGTGGCCGGCCCGGAGCGCACTAGTGCAGCCCCTAGTTCCTCATCTGGTGCGGTATCGTGTTGCCCCCCTCAAACTGAGAATGGAATGCGAGCCGTCGAGCAATTATTCGCGACCAATCGCACTACACGTCTCTAGATATGGTCTTCTGGAGGGACCCAATAACGGGCATGCCAGCGCACCTTCCTGGTTCCCGGCTTCGGTCAGCCATTTATCTCGACGTGATGGCACACGCCCTTTGGCGCAGCAGCTGCACGCGTGCCTGAAAATGATGGATTGACGAGGCTCGCCGCCTGGGCTCCGGATGAGATCACCCGGCTATGCGAGGAACTGATGGCGTATCCAATTGACCGACGTTCGCTTCTCGCCGGCGCTACGTTAGGTGGCGTCATGCTGGCGAGCGGCGAGGCCGGGGCGCAGCCCCAGGCCGCAGCGGCAGCCCCCGAGATCTACGAGCTTAGAACCTACCACCTCGTCAACGGTCCAATGAAGGCGCGCCTGGACGCCTACCTTCAAAACGCCTTTATCCCGGCCGCGCGCCGTGCAGGTTGTGGACCGGTGGGGGCGTTTACCGTGGCGATCGGCCCAGACAGCCCGAGCGTGCACGTTCTCGTCTCTTACCCCTCGATCGCGGAGTTCGCTGCCCTGCCCGGCAGGCTGGCCGCCGACCCCAACTATGGAAAGGACGCCGCCCCGTTTCTCGATGCCACGCCAAAAGGGCCGCCATATGCCTCGTTGGACGTGAAGCTGATGCGTGCGTTCCCGCACTTTCCGCGCGTCGATGTTCCAGACGCAGCGGGCAGCAACAAGGCCCGTATTTTTGAGCTGAGGACGTATTTCAGCCACAGCGAAAAGGCGGGAATGACCAAAATCGGAATGTTCGACACAGGAGGGGAGATCGAGATATTTCGCCGCACGGGCCTGAAACCGGTCTTCTTCGGCCAGGACCTGACGGGGCATCGTCTGCCAAGCCTCACCTATATGCTCACCTTTCCGGATCTTGCGACACGGGAACGAAACTGGAGCGCCTTTTGCGCAGATCCGGCTTGGCGCGCACTGAGCGCGACCCGGGGCCTTACCAATCCCGACATCGTTACAAGCATAGACAATCAGATCCTGAGCCCAACGCCCTATTCGCAGATCTGAATAACCTCGCCCGTAGCAGACGCATGAAGGAACTAGATGCCATTCAGCACAACCTGTTCGCTTCTTGAACTCCGACGTTCGTTCAGCGAGCAATGCGATGCGTTCTGAAGGGCCGCGGTGCTGCGTACCCAACGCCCAAAGCTGTCGCGAGCTCGTCCCTGCGGTTACGGTGAAGCGGCCAGCGGCGCTCCGGCTCACCCGAAGCCGCTTGGTCCAGGAGCTGCTGGTACCGCTGTGTCGTCAGTCTGTGTCCGGCTAGGCGGCCCTGCGAGACTCCTCGCCTGCGGCCGGGCCCGAATGGATGGGGCGGGCAGAGCGCGTGGCTCTGACCTTCCGCGCCGTTACCGCGCGCGAACGAGGGGCCAGGCACTCGGTGTACGTGATCCTGTTGCACGACCATCGGCTGGGTGGCCGCTGGGGCTTGTATGTCGGCCAGACGTCACGGGACCCGGATTGGCGCTTCGACCAGCACAAGGCCGGCTACAAGGCGAGCGGAGCGGTCAGGCGATTTGGCGTCAGCCTGCTGCCATCGTTGGTCCAGCACCTGAACCCACTGAGGGAATGGGAGTCGCTCGAACTCGAGGCAGCGCTGGCGGAGGCATTCCGCGCGGCCGGCGTGCCGTGGGTCGAGGGCGGACACTGATCATCGGGCCGGTCGGTACCGGCCCCATTTACTGCGTCGTCCTGCCGGCCAATTGCTGATTACAGCCACGTATACCGCAGCAACGTTGCATCAGGTGCCGCGTCGCGCCGCGCCTCAAGTGGCGTCAGCCGCCATATCCGCGACGAGCCTTAGTTGGCCACAGTACCACCGATTAGAAATGTGCGAGTGCCCCTATGCGGACCTCGGCTACGCTCAAGCCCGCAGCCTGCCATCTGCTAACTTGTCAGGTACCATGTCAGCCACCAGAAGCGGCAGCTGCCGGACTGCTATAACGAGGAGCAACAGCGGTGTTCAGATCAAAGCGCTTTAGAAGGCGCTCCATTCTTCTCGCGTCGCTGGTAATCACGCCTGGCCTGTCTCTTTCCGGGTGCGCCTCCCTTTTGCATGAAGGGGGCGCGGCAGGTGCCGGCGTCGCCGGTGCAAGCCTGGCTGGCGCGGTCACCGATAGCGCTGCCGTGACGTCCGGGATCGGGTTGGGCGTGAACGCCGCCGCACTCGCCGCTGTTAGATCCTTAGAAAAGCGCGTCCACAGGACTGAGCAGGAGTCGATCGCGGCCGCGGCGGGTCCGCTGAATGTTGGTGGCACAGCGCCTTGGTCGTCGGGGCACTTGAAGGTCTCTATAGAGCGTAATGAACATGGTACGTTGACGGTCAGCCGCTTGATCCAAGCCGGAGATCTCGACTGCAAAGAGGTGATATTCTCGGTCGATAAAGTCGTGAAGGAAAAGACAGCACGTGCCTTCTACACGACCATCGTGTGCCGTGATGGCGAATTTTGGAGGTGGGCGTCGGCAGAACCTGCAACCGAGCGGTGGGGATCGCTGCAGTGACGACAGTGAGGAGACTTCGGCGTAGTCACTGGCTTTCCGTAGCCCCTCTGCTTCTGGTGCTGACTGGGTGCACTAGCATCGGTTCAATTGCCGGCGCGGTAACGGGCGCCGTCAGCGGTGGCGGCTCGGCTAACCCGGCGGTCGGTTACGCGGTAGGCATAGGAACGAAGTCCGCGGTTGACTCACTGACCCGCTACATTTCACGCCAGCGTCAGCGGGCGGGACAGGACCAGATCGCTGCGGTGGTCGGAACGCTGCCGGTGGGACAAAGTGCACCCTGGCAGATCAGACACAAGATCCCCATCGGTAATCAACGTGGCTATTTGACGGTCGTTCGCGATATCCCGAATGCACTCGCGCCCTGCAAGGAAGTGATCTTCAGCGTGTATACGGGAAAGAAGAACGAGGGGCCTCGCGGATATTATGCGACCACAGCCTGCCAGCAGGAGCGTGGGTGGAAATGGGCGCAAGCCGAACCCGCGACGCCGCGCTGGAACTTACTGCAATAGCAACCAAGGCCCGTTCAACCAGTGGTGCTGATGCCTCCGCCGCGAGGCTAGTCTTGGCCGATCGCGTTGCAACCTTCCGCGAGCAGGACCCCAGACAAATACAGCGCACGGTTTGAAGAACTTGCCGTTCTCAGGCGGAAGCCTTCATCCAGATAACCCCTAATACTAGGAAGACGCACAAGCGGACGATTCGAGCATTTTACCCGCTCCCCAGCTTCGAACGTCTATTGATTATTGCCGTGAGGCACGGCCACATCGCTTTCTCCGCAGTAGAAAAGGCCAGCAATACGCGAGTACCAAGCCTCATGAATAACTGCTGCCGCGACGCCAGTTGCGGATGCTGCTGTTCGTTATAGTCCTGATGATCCGAGCGCTGGTCGGGGTGGCGATCTACAGCCTGGTCGATCGCCGAAACGGCCGCCCAACACCGTTGAGCGGCCTGCTCAACCGATTAGATCTGGGTGTGACCTCCGTCGACGAACAGCTCGACGCCGTTGACGAAGCTTGAATCGTCCGAAGCCAGGAAGAGCACAGCTTTTGCGATCTCTTCAGGCTGGCCGATCCGACCGGCCGGTATCTGACCGGCCAGAAAGTCCTTGATGCCTTGTGCCTGATCGCCGCCACCGAACGCTTCGTTGAGGCCGGCGGTCTCAGTCGGCCCAGGGCTCACCGCATTCACGCGGATGCGCCGGTCCTTCAAGTCGAGGATCCAGTTGCGCGCGAAGTTGCGTACCGCCGCCTTGCTTGCCCCATAGACGCTGAACGCCGGGGTTCCGGAGGCGCCGGCGGTCGAACTCGTCAGGACGATCGAGGCGCCATCCTTCAGCAGAGGCAGCGCCTTCTGGACGGTGAAGATCACACCTTTAACGTTGGTGTCGAACGTCCGCTGGTAATGCTCCTCGGTTATGGCGCCGAGCGGGAGCAGCTCGCCACCGCCGGCGTTAGCGAAGATGACGTCGATCTGCTGATGCTTCTGCTGAACGGCATCATAAAGCCGGTCGATGTCGGCGAGATTGGCCATGTCTCCTCTCACGCCTGTCACATGGCCACCAACATGCTTTACCGCTGCATCAAGCGCATCCTGGCGGCGCCCGGTAATGAACACTGCGGCGCCCTCGGCCGCGAATGCTTTGGCAGTGGCAAGACCGATGCCGCTGGTGCCGCCGGTCACCACGACGACCTTGTTGTTGAACCGCTCCGTCATTGTCTATCTCCTGCGAACATCACGGCACAGCGCCGTTGCGGCTCAAATGCGACTGGAACGCTGTTGCTTGTAGTCGGCATTTTCCCCACGCTGCGTTCCATCTAAGGAACGATAATGCGCGCCGACCTGAACGATTTTGCCTACTTTGCCGAGGTCGTGAGGCATGGCGGCTTCGCAGCGGCAGGCCGCGCGCTGCATGAGCCGAAGTCGAAGCTCAGCAGGCGTATCGCCGGCCTTGAGGAGCGGCTTGGCCTGCGGTTGATCGAACGGACCAGCAGACGCTTTCGCGTGACAGATACGGGCCAGGCTTTTTACGAGCGCTGCCGCGCCATGTTAGATGAGGCCGAGCAGGCCGAGGCGCTGGTGATGCGGGCACAGGCCGAACCGTACGGCCGCATCCGGTTCAGCTGTCCCACCGGCATGGTCGGGCCGGTTTCGGACCTGATCACATCGTTTCTCACCCGCTACCCCAAAGTGCGGCTACAACTTGTCGCCACGGATCGAGCTGTCGACATCATCGGCGAGCGCATCGACCTGGCACTGCGGGTACGGGTCGATTTGACGACCGATGCCGAACTGACAGTTCGCTCGCTGGGACGATCCGTCCGGATCCTGGTCGCCAGCCCGCAGCTTGCAAGTCGGGCGATCTCGGTGGAGCAACTCGCTACGCTGCCGACACTGTCGACGAATGACGAGCACGACGCCGTGGATTGGGATCTGGAGGCCGATGATGGGCGCCGGCAATCGATCCGTGTCGAGCCGCGCTTGGGTTGCGCCGCCATTGATCAGCTGATCGGTGCCGCCTCGGCTGGCCTGGGTATCGCACTTCTACCGGACCGGGTTTGCCGTGCAGAACTGGAGGCCGGACGGTTGGTTCGCGTCCTGCCAGAGTGGAATGCACAAATCGGAATCATCCACCTCGTTTTCACGACGCGACGCGGTCTGTCTCCTGCCGTCCGAGCGCTCATTGACCACCTTGCCAAGGACTTCCCGCCGGCGATCGCAGCAACCGGGAAACCGGATCAGGATCGCCTTGGCTCCGGGCCGACCTGACGTTAGCGCGGGAACGACTAGGCTTGCTCCGATTAGCAATCCAACAATCGCAAGGTTGCAAGCCAAAGCGAGCCTCCATGTTCGCTCGCTCATGAGAAGAATTGACCCAAAGGCGGTCATTTATACAGGCTGTGGGGAGCCCGAAACCGGGAATTGATTCAGGTCAATTCGCGCCGTTATAAGGCGTAGAGCGGACACTGCTGGCGGCGCTCGCCTGCCAAAAGCGGACCGACTGGTTCTCACCAATGTTGTCGATTATAAGGTTGCGCGGCCACTTCGGCCGGCGGCCCTGAACGGCTTCGCCAGAACGCACTCCGCCGCAATAATACAGTGAGGACCGTGATCTTCCGACGCGCGTCCTTGCGGCCGGCGACGCTCCGCTTAGGCGGTCTTCCGCTTCAGATTGCGACGAGGCACCGCCGCGGGGCTGCGCCGCTCGTCTCGGCATTGCGCTTGCAGCCGGTGTTCGGCCACGTGGTTTCACCGGCTCAGGCGCGCTGCTTAAGAGGTCCTTGACCTCTTCGGCCGTCTTTCGGACCCGCTTGCGCACTGGCGCAGCTACGACGACCGCTACCTCCTCAACGACCTTGCGACCCAGCCTATAGCCTGTGCAAGGCTCCGCCGCTTCTCAGCATAGTTCGGCGGCACCACCGGATAGTCTTTCCGCAATTCCCATTTTGCGCGATACTGATCCGGGGTCAGGTTGAACCGCGACGATAGATATCGCTTCATCATCGTGAGCTTCTTACCGTCCTCAAGACAGATCAGATCGTGGACATCGCGTCGGGCGCAAACCTGCGTCACCGGCCTCGAGGATAGTTAGCTTCGACTCCATGCCTCAGCACAGAGTCCGTGAAGTCCCTTCTCTAACCACGACGCAGGCGAACTGCAGTCAGCGGAATCACGACCAGAGACACGCCCGGCAACGTCTTCGAAATTGCCCCAGATCAGAGATCAAACTGGCTGCAGTCGATCTTACCAGGAGCCGCAAAGCCCCGGGAAAGCGGGCCTAATTTCCGACCACGCCGCAACCATTATCTGATTGAAACAACCTCCTAGGCTGTTTGGTGCGGTCGAGAAGACTCGAACTTCCACGGCCTTTCGGCCACAGCCACCTCAAGGCTGCGCGTCTACCATTCCGCCACGACCGCACATCGAGAAGAAGCCCCGGTAGCTCCGGAGCGCTGGTAGGCGCGAGCCCCTAGCAGAGGGTTTCGGAGGCTGCAACCGCCGCTTTTTTTTCGCTCAATATCGGAACATGGGCATCACAGCCGGGATCTCGGGTGAAAGAGCGCGATCCGTCGCAAGCAAGAATTAACACCGGGCTCATCGCCGCCACGGTCATTCCCTATTCGCGAGCCTGCCCCCCGGTGCCGGCGAAGCTTACCGCGATCTTCGATGAGGTGCGCGGCACGTCCACCGCAGCGGCATCAAAATCGATGCTCTTGCCGGCAGCCAAGCGGGCCTGTGGGCGCGTGATCGTCCAGGAATACACCGTCTTGCCAGCGGCGTCCTTCAACTCGGCACGAATGTCAGGGATCGTCTGCTCCTCCTGCGTCGGATTCCAGATGCGCCCCGAAACGGCGAACAACTCGCTTCCGCCCGCGATCATGCGCCAGTCCGGCTGGCGCGTGATGGCGATGCCGAGGGGCACGCGCCGGTCCGAGAGGCCTAGGCCCGTAGCGACCTGACCGGGACCGAACGTGATCAACGCGATCGCTCCGCCCAGAAGGAGCGCGAGGAGGACAAGGCCAAGCGCCAGGAACGGACCTTTGACGGACGCGCGACGAACCGCGAATGGCCCTGCATTCGCAAGCGGATCAGCCGGCACGATGTCCGCCGTCGGAAGCGGAACATCAGCCGATGAGGGCTCCATTTGCGCAACCGAACTCGGGACAGCCTGCCCCGCCGACGACTGCGAGGGCGCAGGTGCGGGAACGGCAGCACTCAGATCGGCGGATCGGCCAAATGCCTCCGGCCCGGGCTGCTGCCAGCTTGCCCCGCAGGCGCGGCAACGCACCTTCCTTCCCGCAGGGCCGATGGCAGTATCGGGCACATCATATCCGCTCGTGCAGTTGGGGCAGGTGATCCGCATGGATCGTGGTTAGCGCCCCGGCCATGCGCCCGGCAAGCGCGCTTGATGCGGCGGCGGCGCTTGCCCCCTCCCCGCGCGCCTGCAATGGTTGAACAGCATGTCCGGGATCGTCCATTTCGAAAATGTCGGCCTTCGTTACGGCACCGGGGCCGAGACACTGTCAAACCTCAGCTTCTCGCTGGTGCAGGGATCCTTGCATTTCGTCACGGGTGCATCCGGCGCGGGCAAGACATCGCTGCTCCGCCTCGTCACGCTCGCGCAGCGCCCCAGCCGCGGGATCATCCGTCTGTTCGGGGAGGACGTGGTCACGCTACCTCGAGAGGCATTGCCCGCCGTCCGCCGGCGCCTGGGTGTCGTGTATCAGGATTTCCGGCTTATTCCCCATCTCACCGCATTCGAGAACGTCGCCCTCCCGCTTCGGATCATGGGGCAGGACGATGCGACCGTAAGGACGAGCGTCTCCGAGATGCTGGAATGGGTTGGGCTCGCCCGCCGGGCCGATGCGCGGCCACCCACCTTATCGGGCGGCGAACAGCAGCGTGTCGCCATTGCCCGCGCCGTCGTCGGCCGGCCCGATCTGATCGTCGCGGACGAGCCGACCGGCAATGTGGATCCGGAAATGGCTACCCGCCTGCTCCAGCTGTTCGAAGGGTTGAACCGGCTCGGCACAACCGTGTTGGTCGCCACGCACGATCTGCCGCTCATCGCCCAATTTCCTTCGGCCAGCACGATGCGGCTGGTTCAGGGCGGGATCGAGGATCCGTCGGGATTGCTGCGCCACCCCGCCGCGCCGCGACGGACTTATCGATGAGCGCGCTTCCGGCCGATCTGCTCCCGCGCTCGGGACGGCGCAGCGCTCTGCCCTGGCTGATCGCGGCTGCCGCTTTTCTGATCACGCTCGCCACCTCGGGCGCGTTGGCCTTGGGGCGGAGCAGTGACGCCATTCAGGCAGCGGCGGCGGGGCGGATTACCATCTCGATCGGGGAGCCCGATCCGGTGCGGCGGGAGGGGGCAGTCGGGCGCGCACTCGCCCTTCTTTCGTCCGGGGGCGTTACCGCTAATGTTCAGCGTGTCGCTCAGACCGAAGTCGCGCGTCTGGTGAGCCCGTACGTGCGGCGAGCGGACATTCCGCTGCCGGCCTTGATCGATGCGGAACTGCGGCCAGGCGCCACCATCGCCGCGGTGCGCCGCGCCTTGCAGCCGATCGCTTCCGCCAGGGTGGATGCCGAAGGCGAAGCGCTGGCGCCGCTGCTTGCCCTCGTCGCGGCGCTCCGGCGCCTGGCAGTGGGAGTGCTACTGCTCGCAGCGGTCGTCGCCATGCTGGTGACGACGCTGGTGGCGCGCGCGGCGCTTGCCGGTCATGCGGGAACGGTTGAAACGTTGCACGGGCTTGGCGCGACGGACGTGCAGCTTGCGCGACTAGTGGAACGCCGCACCGCACTCGATTCTTTGGTGGGAGCCGCGCTAGGTGTCTGCGCCGCCGTCGGAACGATCCTCCTGATTGGCGCTCAACTGGACACGCTGAATGGTGGCGATGGCGCCCTGCCGCGCTTGCCCGCGAGCGAATGGGCGTTGTTGGCATCGCTGCCATTCGCCCTCGCCATCGCCACCATGCTGGCCGCGCGCCTTACTATCCTCGGCCAACTGCGACGCGCGATATGATAGTGCGTTTCTTCTCCGCCCTGGTCATCCTGTGGGCGCTCGGCTTCGCGCTCTTCACATCTACCCTGCCGCCGCCTGCCGACGATCGCGTGACCGATGGCATCGTCGTCCTCACCGGCGGCCCCGGCCGGGTCCAGCGCGGCGTGGCGCTTCTGCAAGCGGGGCGCGCCAAGCGGATGCTCGTGTCCGGAGTCGATCGGCAGGTGCGCCCCGTCGAACTCGCGGCGATCAACCGCTTCCCTCACGCATTACTGACGCGGATCGATCTCGGCGCGGATTCTGTGGATACCCGGACCAATGCGGACGAGGCGGCTGCCTGGGTATCGTCCTATCGCTTCCACACGATCCGACTGGTGACGACCGACTGGCACATGCGCCGGGCTCGGCTGGAACTCGCCCGGCAGATGCCGACAGGCGTCATATTGCTGCCGGATGCGATCCGAAGCACGCCAAACCTCGCCGCGCTATTGCGCGAATATAATAAATATCTACTCCGCCGCGCCGCTATGCTGATCGGACGCTGAGCCTCGACGCGCGGCAAGGGTTGCCCGCGAGGGCGCGAGGCCTAAATGTCGTCGGATGACGAACTCCGGGCCACCTTCCACTCCCACCGCGCCGCTCGATATGACGCTGGACGAACTGCGGGGTGCGATCGCGCCGCTGCTGCCGGCCGAAGCGGCTTTCGATGGCTGGACCGACGCCGCATTGGCGGCCGCAGCGCAGGCCCTCGGCGTGCCTCCGGAACGAGCGCGTCTTGCCATCCCGGGCGGTGCCGTCGACATGATCGACGCCTGGTTCATGAGTATCGATCACAGCATGAGCAGCCTGCTGCCGCCCGATCGGATCGCCACGATGAAAATTCGGGAGCGGATCACGGCTCTGATCCTTGCCCGCTTGTCGATCGCGGCGCCGTACCGCGAAGCGCTGCGGCGCGCGCTGGCGATCCTCGCTTTGCCGACCAATGTGGCGACGGCGGCCCGCCTCGGCTGGCGGTCGGCCGATGCCATGTGGCGGATGGCCGGCGATACGGCGACCGGCTTCGCGCATTATACGAAGCGGACGACGCTGGCCGCGGTTTATCTTTCCACGATCCTCGTCTTCCTGGACGACGAGAGCGAGGATCTGGCCGACACCCGCGCTTTCGTGGATCGGCGTATCGCCGGCGTTATGCGGTTCGAAAAGTTCAAGGCGCAGCTGAAGCCGGATCCAGATCTCCATTTCAGCCCGGCGCGCTTCCTTGGCAGACTGCGATATCGGACGCGGTAAACCGAAGCGCCTCTTATTGATAATTATTCGCAAGAGCCGTATGGGCGTGCAATGCGCCTCGACGAGCTTCCTCTCCGCCGCCCGGCGCACATCGCCGCTATCGATTGGAACATGCTGGACGTAGCGGCCGCCCGCCGTCTTCGTGAACTGGGTTTCGACGAGGGCGTAGCGGTGGAGACGCTGCATCGCGGTCCCTTCGGCTATGACCCGATCGCCTGCCGCATCGGCAAGATGACGATCGCCTTGAGGAAAGCACTGGCCGCAGCGGTCACGGTAGAGCCGGCATGACGCCCGCACCTCTGATCGCGCTGGTCGGCAATCCCAATGCCGGCAAGAGCGCCCTGTTCAACGCCCTGACCGGTGCGCGGCAGAAGGTCGGCAATTATCCGGGTGTCACGGTCGAGCGGAAATCCGGGCGCATGGCGCTGGACGATGGACGCCCGATCGAGGTGCTCGATCTCCCCGGCACATATAGTCTCGATCCGGTCAGCCCGGACGAGGCGGTGACCCGCGATGTGCTGATCGGCGTGCAGGAAGGCGAGCGGCGCCCGGATGCGCTGATCGTGGTCGTCGATGCCACGAACCTCGACAATCACCTGCGCTTCACGCTGCAATTGATCGGCCTCGGCTTGCCGACCATCGTAGCGCTCAACATGATCGACATGGCCGAGCGGGACGGCACCGAGATCGATGCTGCCCGCCTCGCCGCCGAACTCGGCGTTCCCGTCATCCCGACCGTTGCCGTTCGGAAGCGCGGCCTGGATGCGCTGAAGGATGCGATGGGCCGCGCCAGTATCGGCGGCGGCCGCCCGATCATCCTCCCCGCTCTGCCCGGCACCGATCTGACGAGCCTGCAGCGCCGTGCCCGCGCCATTGCCCTGGCAGCGACGGTCCAGCGACCGATGGGCCGTGCGGTCACCGAAAGGTTCGATCGTTTCGCCCTGCATCCGGTGTTCGGCCCGATCTTCCTGGCCGTGCTGATGTTCGTGATGTTCCAGGCGGTCTTCTCCTGGAGCCAGGCACCAATCGATTGGCTTGCCGATGCGCAGGTCTGGCTCGCCGATGCGGCGGTTCGCACTTTGCCCGACATGTTCCTGCGGGATTTTCTCGTCGAAGGCATCATCAACGGCGTCGGCTCGGTCGTCGCGTTCCTGCCGCAGATCCTGGTGCTGTTCGCGTTCATCCTCGTGCTGGAGGCATCGGGCTATATGGTCCGGGCTGCTTTCTTGATGGATCGGCTGATGGCCAGCGTCGGTCTGTCGGGTCGCGCCTTCATCCCGCTTCTCTCCTCCTTCGCCTGCGCCATCCCCGGCATCATGGCCACCCGATCGATCGACGATCCGCGCGATCGGCTCACCACGATTCTGATCGCGCCGCTGATGACCTGCTCGGCGCGCCTGCCCGTCTATGCGCTCATCATCGGCGCCTTCATTCCGGCGGAACAAGTGGTGCCGGGCGTAGGATTGCAGGGCCTCGTCCTGTTCGGCCTCTATATCGCGGGAATCGTCGGCGCGATGGCGGCAGCGGCTGTGCTGCGCCGCACCGTCGCCAAAGGCGGCGGTGGCGGCTTTATGATGGAATTGCCGCGTTATCAGCTGCCTGTGCTGCGCGATATCGCGATCGGGCTGTGGCAGCGTACCTTCGTGTTCCTGCGCCGCGCCGGCACGGTGATCCTGACCGTTACCGCCGTTCTGTGGCTGCTGACGTCTTACCCCAAGGTTCCGGTAGGAAGCGGCCTCAAGCAGAGCGAATATTCGATCGCAGGCCATATCGCCAACGTGCTGGAGCCCATCGTTCGCCCGATCGGCTTCGGGCACGATATGGCACTGGCAATCATTCCGGCGATGGCAGCGCGGGAAGTGGCCGTATCCGCCTTGCAGACCGTCTATTCGATCGATGCCGCCGACGATTCGTCGCAGGGCGACAAGAGATTGGCCGAGCGTCTGCGCGGCGCCTGGTCGCTGCCGACAGCCCTCGCCTTTCTCGCTTGGTTCGTGTTCGCGCCGCAGTGCCTCTCTACCATTGCCGTGATCCGGCGCGAGACCAACGGCTGGCTCTGGCCCAGCTTCACGCTGGCCTATCTGTTCGGCATGGCGTGGCTGGCGGCGGGCGCGACCTTCTGGACGGCGACCGCTTTGGGATTGTAGGCTGACGCGACTCAGCCGTACCCCGGCACAGGCCCGGGTCCAGAGCCTCAAGCGTCACGCCCGCAGCCCTGGATCCCGGCCTTTGCCGGTATACGCCTTTCATCTGGAGAGAATCATGGCCGGATCGGTCAACAAGGTAATTTTGGTCGGCAATCTCGGCCGCGATCCCGAATCGCGCAGCTTCCAGAATGGCGGCAAGGTCGTGAACCTGCGCATCGCCACGTCTGAAACGTGGAAGGATCGTTCGTCCGGCGAGCGAAAGGAAAAGACCGAGTGGCATTCGGTAGCGATCTTCTCGGAACCGCTCGCGAACACCGCCGAGAAGTATCTGCGCAAGGGCAGCAAGGTCTATATCGAAGGCCAGCTGGAAACCCGGAAGTGGCAGGATCAGTCCGGCGCGGACAAATATAGCACCGAAGTCGTCCTGCGTCCGTTCACCGGCACGCTGGTGATGCTGGATGGGCGCGGCGAAGGCGGCGGCGGCCAAGGTGGCGGCGGCGGCGGATCGCGCGGCGGCTGGGGTGACGATGAGGGCGGCGGCGAATTCGGCGGCAGCTATGGTCAGGGTGCCGGCAGCGGTGGCGTCAGCAGCTTCGGCGGCGGCGGTGGGTCGCGCGGCGGCGCATCGTCCGGTGGACGCCCCGCCCCGGCGCCGTTCGACAGCGATCTGGACGACGACGTTCCGTTCTGAAAGCGCCTGATCCCGCCCGCGCGGAACGGGTGAGACAGACAATGCTCCGGACCCCAGCCCATTGCCGGGGTCCGGATGCGCATCGCCTTACTTTTTCAGCAGCTCCTTGAGGGCGGCGAACGCGCCGAGCTTCTCTTCCTCACCCTCTATCTTTACGCCGGCCGCGCGAAGCGCCTCCTCGGCATTGGGTGCCCGCGGATAGGGATTGAGCGCCAGCGCCAGCGTCTGCGCAACGGCCTCCCCCAGATCGACTGCGCTTCCCGAATAGCCCACCTCGTCGAGAGCGGCTTCCTCCAGCTCGATCTCCTCGTCGGCGCTGTCGATGCCGGCCTCCGCTTCGGGCACGAAACGCAGGACGAACGGCTGGTCGATCTTCTCTGGCACATCTTCACCACTAGCGACGCATGCCTGAACCGCATTCGCCACGATTCGCCCTGTAACCTCGACTCTGTCGCCGGTGCGCTTCAGCGCGGCGGTCGCCTCCAGTCGGTCCAGCGCGACGATGCGAAACCGGCGGACCAACGCCGCGCGCTCCGCGACGTCTGCCGTGATGTCCATCGGGTGTGGCAGGTCGCCCAATATATCCAGCCGCACGGGTCGGGAGAATTCGGGGGTCAGCTCCGCCATGCGCCATCCAGCAGTTCGTTCACCGGCGTCGCGTCCAGCGCCGCGCTCAACGAGATAAGGCCATCGCGCAGCACCAGCACGGCGCCCGGATCGGGGTTCGTTTCCCGGAGGAGGTTGCGAGCGATCGCGCCGTCCAGCTCTCCGCCCGGCGCCAGGCCTTCGCGAAACGCACCGAGCCTCCCGCCGAGCGCCCCCATCATCCGGCCGACATGCTTGCCGACGACAATATCGCCGATGCCCTCCTGCCGAAGCTGCCCGTCCATGTCGTCCACGAACGTCTCGGTCAGGCGGGCGGCGGCGGGATTGGTCTGCGGCCCTTCCCGTTCCAGCCGGAGCAGGACGAGGCTCAGGATCGCGGCGATCATGTCGAAACGGCCGTCCATCGTGTCCGGCACCTTGCCCGCCCGATACCAGACCGGCAGGCGCGCGGCGGAGACGATCGCGCGGTAGAGCGGCAGCAGCGCCTCGCGATCGGCATCCCGGCCCATGAGCCGGCTGAAAAGCTTCGTGATCAACCCTATATCCTTTTGCGACCGCCCGTCCTTGCAGGCGCGCGGGCTCCCGCATATTGAGGCCTCCGCCCGCCGTTGCAATCCCGGCCGGGTCGCCGGCGTCCCGAACTGGAGAGTAAAGTCATGGCCACCCTCGCATCGCGCCGCCTGATGGCCGGCCTGTGCCTAGGCGCGGTGCTCGTTTCGGGCTGCACCAAGATCCGCGATCACAAGGGCTATGTCGTCGATAAGGCGCTGGTCGACAGCGTCCAGCCAGGCATCGACAATCGCGATTCGGTGATGAAAACGCTTGGCCGCCCCAGCTTCGCCTCGGAATTCGATGGCGGCGCCACCTGGTATTATCTCTCGCGCGAGACGCGACAGTTCGCTTTCGGCAACCCGAAGCCGGTAGAGCAGATGCTGCTCGCCGTCCGCTTTTCGAAAACGGGCGATGTGAGTTCGGTCGGGCGGACCGGCAAGGAAACGATCGCCAGCATCAGCCCCTATGGCAAGAAGACGCCGACGCTGGGCCGCAACCGCGGCTTCTTCTCCGAGCTGTTTGGTAACATCGGCGCCGGTGGCGCGAACGCCACCCGCGCACCTACGGCCGACAATCCGAACTGATTCGTCGCCCGGCGTGGACGGTTGCCTGATACGACGGGCGAACTAAAATCGACGTGCTTGATCGAATTCACGCGCACCGATTGCGTGCAATTAGGCGTCTTCCACCGCGCCGACTTCCGGTAAAGTCCACGAAATAGTCGGCCCCGGAGCAAGTCCGGGGCCGCTAAGATCAAAAATTAAACGGCGATCCCAGCGCCGGCCAAGACCGCCAGCGTCAGCAATTCCGATGCCGTGGACGACATCGTTGCGATCTGCACCGGCTTTTCCATGCCGACCAGCATCGGGCCGATCATCGCGTCCGCACCGACGACTTCACGCAGCAACTTTGCCGAGATGTTTGCGGATTGAAGCCCCGGCAGGATCAGCACGTTGGCAGGCCCGGACAGCCGGCTGAACGGATAGGACTTCATCACGTCCTCGTTCAGCGCCACGTCCGGCGCCATTTCGCCCTCGAACTCGAAATCGGGCTTGCGCTCTTCCAGGATGGCCGTCGCCTCGCGGATATTCTCCAGCCAGCTGCCCGGAGGATTGCCGAAGGTGGAGAAGGAAAGAAAGGCGACGCGCGGTTCGTGGCCCATCTTGCGGGCAACACTCGCCGTATGCTCGGCGATGGCGGCAAGCTCCTTCGGCGAAGGCCGCTCGGTCACCATCGTATCGGACATGAACAGAGTCCGGTTCTTGCTGACGAGAACGTGGATCCCGCACGGGCGTCGGCCCTGCACCGGATCGATCACGCGGCGCACCTGCTGGAGCGTCCGCGCATAGGTCCGCGTAACGCCGGTGATCATGGCATCGCCCTGACCGAGCGCTAGCAGCAGCGCGCCGAAGACGTTGCGGTCCTGATTGACCATCGCCTCCACTTCGCGGCGAAGATAGCCACGCCGCTGAAGCCGCTCGTACAGATAGTCCACCATCTGCGGCACGAGCGGCGAGTGGCGGCTGTTATGGAGCTCGAAGCTTTCGGGATCGGTGATGCCGAGCGCGCGCAGCTTGTCAGGCACTTCGTCACGGCCGACCAGCACGGGCGTGCCATAGCCGCCGTCGCGGAAAGCGATGGCCGCGCGCAGCACGACTTCCTCTTCCGCCTCGGCAAAAATGACCCGCTTCGGATTGGCGCGGGCGGCGGCATACGCGCTCGTCAGAACCGACGTCGTCGGGTTGAGACGGCCGCGCAGGGAATCGCGATAGGCCGCCATGTCGTCGATCGGCTTGCGTGCGACGCCGGTCGTCATCGCCGCCTGGGCCACGGCCGCAGGGACGATCTCCATGAGGCGCGGGTCGAACGGTGCGGGGATGATATAATCGTTACCAAAGGACGGCGCATGCCCGCCATAAGCGGCCGCCACTTCCTCCGGAACCTGCTGCCGCGCCAGTTCGGCCAAGGCACGGGCAGCGGCGATCTTCATCTCTTCGTTGATCGTCGTCGCGCGCACGTCCAGCGCGCCACGGAAGATGAACGGGAAGCCGAGCACGTTGTTGACCTGGTTCGGATAATCCGAACGGCCGGTGGCGATGATGCAATCGGGCCGCGCGGCCTTCGCCTCGGGCGGCGTGATCTCGGGATCGGGATTGGCCATCGCGAAGATGATCGGCTTCGGCGCCATCCCCATCACCATCTCGCCGGTGACGGCCCGCGCCGCCGACAGGCCGAGGAACACGTCCGCGCCGACAAGCGCCTCGGTCAGCGTCCGCCGGTCCGTGTCGGCGGCATGCGCGGACTTCCACTGGTCCATGCTCTCGGTACGGCCCTTGTAGATCACGCCCGAACGATCGCACATGATCACATTGTCGCCGGGCACGCCCATCGCCTTGATCAGTTCGGTGCAGGCGATCGCGGCGGCGCCGGCCCCGTTCACGACCACCTTGATGTCCGCCAGCCTGCGGCCGGTGAGGAAGCACGCATTGATGAGGCCGGCGGCGGTGATGATCGCCGTGCCGTGCTGATCATCGTGCATCACGGGGATGTTCATCCGTTCGCGCAGCGCCTGCTCGATGATGAAGCATTCCGGGGCCTTGATGTCCTCCAGATTGATGCCGCCGAAGCTGGGCTCCAGCAACGCGACGGCATTGACGAAGGCGTCGACATCTTCGGTCGCGATTTCCAGATCGATGGAATCGACGTCGGCGAAGCGCTTGAACAGCACCGCCTTGCCTTCCATCACCGGCTTCGATGCCAGCGCACCGAGATTGCCCATGCCGAGGATCGCCGTCCCGTTGGAGATGACGGCAACGAGGTTGCCCTTGGCCGTATATTCGAATGCCGCATCGGGGTTTTCGGCGATCGCCCGCACGGGAACGGCCACGCCCGGTGAATAAGCGAGGCTCAGGTCGCGCTGCGTTGCCATCGGCTTCGATGCGATGATCTCGATCTTGCCAGGCCGTCCCTGCGAGTGGAACAGCAGGGCCTCGCGCTCGGAAAATTCGACGTTGCTGCCTTCGGCCATGTGTATCTCCGTTGTCGCCACCGCCTATAGCGAGTGGCTCCCGCGAGGGAACCCGAAACGGCATGGTTCGTCACATGCGCGCTGGCAGCGCGGCGGATGTCGGGGTATGGTTCGGCCATGACAATCGAGTGCGCGCACAGAGCGGCGCCTTATGCGGGACCAGCCCGATCACGAGCCGAGACCGAACGAATGGCGCGATTGATCCGGTGCTGAGCGACATTTGGTCCCCACACCCCCCAGCCGATCAAGATCAGCCATGACCGCTCCCACCCCGATGATGGCGCAATATCTTGCTCTCAAGGCGAGCGCCCCCGATTGCCTGCTTTTCTATCGGATGGGCGATTTCTTTGAACTGTTCTTCGAAGATGCGCAAAAGGCCGCAGCAGATCTCGATATCGCGCTCACGGCGCGCGGGGAGCATGAAGGCAAGCCGATTCCGATGTGCGGCGTGCCCGCCCACAGCCACGAGGCCTATCTCGCGCGGCTGATCAAGGCCGGGCATCGCGTCGCCATCGCCGAACAGACCGAGAGCCCCGAAGAAGCCAAACGGCGCGGTGGCAAGACGCTGGTGTCGCGCGGCATCGTCCGCATCGTCACGCCCGGCACGCTGACCGAAGAGACGCTGCTGGATGCGCGCGCCGCCAATTGGCTCGCCGCCGTCGGCGAAGCGGCCGGGGGCATGGGGATCGCGGCCTGCGATATTTCCACCGGTCGCTTCGAAATCGGCCCGGTCAGCCGGGATGCTCTCGAGGCGGAACTCGCGCGCCTGAATCCTGCCGAGCTGATCGCGCAACCATCTCTGGCGGCGAGCCTGCCGGGCGGCCTGGCGGTCGATAAAGGCTTCGATAGCGCCTCGGGCGAGCGGCGCCTGAAAAACCTGTTCGGCGTGGCGACGCTGGACGGCTGGGGCGCCTTCACCCGGGCGGAACTTGCGGCGGCGGGCGCGCTGCTCGATTATCTGGATCGGGCGGGACAAGGCGCCCTGCCCTTCCTGCAACCTCCGATCCGCC
>Ga0247730_1000243_pt1 | contig 49179 bp, 80 predicted proteins | sample UWRJL073202C2_FD_180959 | JGI IMG/M metagenome (GOLD analysis project Ga0247730, IMG submission 180959) | Plant litter microbial communities from Arlington Agricultural Research Station in Wisconsin, United States - UWRJ-L073-202C-2 | ecosystem: Environmental > Terrestrial > Plant litter >... | reverse complement strand
GGAGGAACCCAGTCCTCATACATATAATAACCCTAATGCGAAGCGCGCGCACGTCTCACTCAGGCAAACACCCACCATGCAGCAAAGCCTAAGCCAAACAGTATTCCTAAAGCCCGCGCAACGATGACTACCACTAAGGCTTTGCGGACAGCAGCGTAGAAGGTACTCAACGCAGACCCCGTCCAATTTATACTGCATCATGGTCAGTGCTCAATATACAGAGGAGAATTAATTATAGCGCACCGTCTATCGTTAATGCCCCCGGTACGAAGACTTTGCTCCCAGCCACGGACTACTTCACGATATCGTTTACCAAACAACCTATGGTTGGTGTGACAGTCTATTTAACTTCCAAAAACCCAATACGCTAAATCAAAAATGCTCACCAGATCCAGAAATTCACATCTGGGTAGGAAAAGCTGGGGAAAACACTCGCTAAACTTGGTGCAACAACCTCCACTGCGAAAGAAAAGATATATAAATATATATATATATCACACCAAAAGGATGATCAGACTCACTTTGAATACTTGAATGGTATGGGAGCTGCATGACTGGAAGCAGGTTAGAGCTCGATCTCTCACGTCGTTTTGCAGGAAAGACCATGAACGACATCAGGTCCAGTGTCATTCCAAGAGAAAGACCCCAAAGCTTCAGAAGCTGCTCAGAAGAATCTCCCTCAGACTTCAGATCTGACGGTGACGAAGAAGGGAGGATGATCGCTGGGAACTGCATGCTACCAACAAGCAAGCGAACGATCACACGTAGGGCATTTGAATGTTTGGGAGCAAGTCTCGATGCAGCGTCCACAGTGACAGTAGACCACCGGGGGGGAGTGAAAGGAGAAACAAAGGAGGAAACGGGTGTCCAATGTAAGGAGGTTGTTGGTACAGGGTCTGGCGGCTGCCCATAAGGTGTGACTTGCAAAAACACGTAAGGGGAAAGAATCATCAGGAGTCGCTTGCCGAGGGACGTCGTAACTTCACGGTCATCCATTTGGCCCACTTCAATGTAGTCTTTTTCAGCAAGGTCTATGCCAATTTCCTCCCACGTCTGTCGGAGTGCTTGCAGGGTCTTAGCATGTGTAAACATTACGTGTGGAGTATAACAAGGCGACTCACCAGTATATCTCCCGCCTTCATCCTCTGGCTCAGTTTTTCCACCAGGGAACGCTACATGTGCTTCGTGAGAGTTCTTTCGAGGCCTGGATCCGTCTTCAGGGATATGGTTTGCTCTTTGCAAGAAAAGGATTTCTGGGCGAGCGTTGGGGTCTTTTACCCAGTCAGCGTCAAAAAATTCGCTTAGAGTGCTTGGTCGCTCTTGTTTTTCTGGCCATACTGAGCCAGGCTGAACACGGAGGAGGAGAACAACAGAGGCTCTAGAAACCGATCAATCGTTCAGTCGGCCGTTCTTCTAAACGTGTAATAGTTCAAGGCACCTTCTAGGTTCTGAAAAGCGTGTTAGGAGACTCGTGAGATCGGATAGCGTACAAGACTCACGAGTAGCAGGCGATGCGATGATTCTAGGAGGTGTCGTGCGAATACGCTGAAGAGCTCGTGAAAGTAGCGAGACTACAGTTTCTGTCTTGTCTATAGCAGAAGCCGTGAGATACATTGAGTGATACAGCGGGGAAATATAATATGCCTTGGCTAGCTTGCATGGTGATAGTCTAGGTTCAAGCGTAAAGCAGGGAGGAAGGTGGTGGATGTTATTCCCCAAACGATTCTGAAGATGCGGCCCGGCCATTGTCAATGCAGCGTGGGAACTTTTATCCCCACATTTCCAAGCTGATGACTCTGTCTGTGTGGTGTTTGTAGGTCCTTGTTTGCGTTCGTGCTCTGATCACGTCACGTATACTTGTCACAACTTTAAAGCTCTTCCGTCTCCTCCTTCCATGGTATGCATACCAATTGTCTCCCTCTGTATCTGTCCTCTTTAAACTCACAGGTCCCTCGTATTACTATAGGCATCCCCTAAGGCTCTTATTTCCCTGTTTGTCAACGGTACTCGAATCGTCGGCAAAGCCTTCTTCGAAGCTGGAAAACAGGCTGCCAGAAGTATGTCCCTACGCACTCGTCATCATTGAAGAAGTTTCTCATTTTCTCTTATAGACGCACGAGCCTCGCCTCAGGCAGGCGTAGGAGGAGATGCTGGAGGCGTTGGACACGCTAGCTCAGGCTCTATCACTGACCAGCTCACACGGCAACACCGTATGACATTAGACGAAGCCTATCTTATTCTCAACATCAAAAAGGGGGAGGAAACCCAAAAGCTAGTTCAAGTGTGTCTATGTCAAATGTTTGTCCAGCATGGTCACTAACCACTCGAGCAGAATTACGAGCATTTGTTTAAAGCAAACTCGCCTGCAGAAGCAAAGCCTCCGGTTCCGGGAGCCAAACCCACTCCTCCGCCAGCACACTCGCATTACGTTCAGTCTAAAGTTCAGCGAGCGAAAGAGCGTATAGATGCAGAGCAAAGCGCTGTTGACGCACCATCTCCCTCTCCACCTGCTGCCGAAGCTACCTCCCCCATTACCCCTGCGCCTGAACCTACGGCAAAACCAGGTAATCCACCCAACTAGTCGGCAGTCGGAGGAGGGCATTACACCCAACTCATGTTTTTACGATACACAAACGAATCTACTCTTCGTTAATAGTCCTTACATAATAGATTGTACACTACACAACAAACCATGATCCCTACTACACCAGCTTGCGGGGGTATTATACTGGAAAAAGAACAAGAAATGAGTACCAGAAAGAAAAACTATGAAGGCGGCATCTGCTTTGGACTGTCCGGCTCTACAGTGCCGATATTCGAAATAGGATCATCTGTAACGTCCGATAAGTCTGACGTGAAGCTGCTTGATGTTACTGTTGGAGAAGGCGGCAGTGCGTCGGGCTTCTTTGGTAGTGGAGGCACGAACTGCTCCTTTGTTGGAGAGGGCTGGGCTCGAGAGGATGGATGGATACTATTTGCAGGTCGCGGAGGCAGGGCCGGCGTAAAATCGCTGGGCAGTGCGGAAAGAGAATCCACATTACTTGGAACGTTTACGACCTTCGTGTTCCGCGACCCAAATGGGTAATGTGGTGCAGGCTCAGAAGGGGTAGGAGGTAATGGCGGTTCTGCAGTTACGGCCGACGCCTCGTCAGATGCGAGAGTTGGTGGCGGGGTAAGGGCTGGAGCTGGAGTCTGATGCGAAGTAGGTTGAACTTCAGCCGCCGGTCTATCATCGAATAACGCTCGAGAGTACACGATCAAATCTTCCATCAGGGTATCCTGTGCGCGACGATTCAGCAGTAGTGTAAGTCTTTGTATCAATATGGACAAACCTTTGCAGACGCCAAATTCAATAAATCGCCATCTTTGGGAATTTCATCTTCACCGAATATAACGCCACCAAACACAATTGCTAGGTTCTTAGGGTCCATCTTATTCTTTTCGCTATGTGCAGCAACTCGGGCAAGATGCTCGACAATGGCTCTCAGTGTCGCTTGATGCACTGGCGCGAGCCGCCTGATTTTTCCCCGCAGAGTCAGGAAATTCTTCGACAGGTGGTCTCCTACAAGACATGTAAGAAAGAGGTTGAAAATAACGATAGAAACAGCGCACCAAAGTCTTTGGAGTGCTGTACGCGATCCTGTAGTGGAAACCTGAAAACAGGATCTGGTAACTCCCGAAGGTAAAGCTGTGCAATATTATTACAGGCAAGAGCTCGGTATTGTATCGCACAAACCTTGAGCAAGGACCCGACAGCATAAATGTCTGCTTTATTTGTGACCTGTGTAAGCTTGCTCTCGTCTTTCTCAATTTCATGTTGGAGCTGTTGGATTTTGATTAGTTCAAAGTTAGAAGGTTTTGCAACAGTCAGCTCACTGAGTTAACAACAGCGTGGCGTCCAGATACCTAAATTCAACGTTAGTTCTTATCAAGCTTTTCTTTACCATTCGAGCTCACTCGGTAGATGCCTTCACAGTCGAGACCACGCGAGTCGATCTCATCGATGCATGCACGCACGATCCGAGGTATTTCCCCATCTTGTAAATTCTTGGAAGTAGCATAGTCTACCAAACTGAAGCCGAACATCAAGTCATTTGATTCTCCAAACAAACCATGCTGGTATAGTATGGGATCGGGTATTGCTGAAGCCAAGTATCGCGGAATTTGTGATGTGATCCTGGTGATGTCACGTTCAGGGTTGATCCTATCCACGACAGCTCGAGCGTGGGCCGATAGTTGGGTTTCCGTTGTAGTAGTCGCGCTTCAGAAAGTCAAACTCAGAACGCGGAAATGACTTATGTGTGATAACGTACGTTAGATTATCAGTATACTTCACTAAGGCTTGCTTCACAACAGAAGAGCACTCTTCAACGAACATGCTTAGACTCTGTATACACACACAGACATCAAAACAATGCCAACAAATGTGGTGAATTCTTACAGTAAAACCACTCTCCAGAATCTTGGTCCTTCTCAATCGCAAGGTCTCAAGTCGATATACTCCATTCCTGTATTCCTAAACAAAGGTCAGTATGTCTTGCAGGTGCGAACCAACATTTATACCTTGTCTACCAAATGATATTAGAATAAAATGAATACTAGTGTATGGAAAAGGCCTCACCTGCTTCGTCAAGTTCGCGCTTCATGCGAACAGTGCGCAGTGCATTGCTTTCCCGACCTCCTCCCAAGCTATCCTTGACTGTGCCACTCTTATCCAAGAATGTCATCAGTGAATTTAGCTGCCTCTTGCCTAGACGCATTAATTAATTCGGTGATGTCTTCCTTTTCAACCAGAAGAGCGTACCCTGGTGTGCAAGATCAGAGAATGCGGTATTCGAAGACGGTGAACGACTTCGAGCAGCTCCAGATGCCGACGGACGTCTCTCCAGTGCTCTAAGAGGTTGCGGTGCTGTAACCATGGGTCTTGAGCCCATCTGGGGGTGAGATTTGGAAGGCGAAATTGGATGCTGGTCTGGATTAGGTGCATGCACTGGCATAGACGGCAGCACATTCAACTCGGCTTTCTTTGAGTCCTAAAAATCTAGCCACATCGGCAATTCGTTTAGATCCTTCAAATAATGTACATACCTCCACTTCCGCGAACTTTCGGGCGTATCTAGATTTGAGCTTGGGCAAAGTAACTTGTGCAAATTCTTGGTAGCTAAGGAAGTGCATCAATGGGGGCTGTAAAGCACGAACGTTGTGAAAGACTTACGCAGTCCCAGATTCCTTGAGATCCTCCTTCACTCTCTTCCGCGTACGCTCCTGCACTTCCTGAAGCAACATCAACGGGACATTTCTCTCCGACCGAAAGTTCGGCTAACCTTGATAGAAGTCAAGGGTCTAATCACATCTTCGTTGAGCGTGTTCAAGAATGCCAATCTTGCTTGGGCCTCTGTATCTCGTTTTAGTAAATACAGTATCCCGTTTGGTTATTCCACGCACCGCGCTCAACATTGTCCCTGACTTCATTCCAAGCAGTGCGCGTCGTGCTTAGATCGGACCTGTCGTCTAGGAAAGAGTCTATAGACTTTGCCTTGCGATGCAGCTTTAAGAGGGATTCCGCACTGGACTTTGTTAGACCATGCGTTGTAGCCTTGCATTTCAAGCAAATACTCACTAAGTCTCTTCAAGCTTTCGTCTGTGGTAAGTCTAATGGTCAGATACAAAGAAACCACGGTCATTCATAACGAGTACGCGCCGTTCTTGGAAAAAGTTGAGGTACGAGTCGCCGAGAATGCGGAGGTGAATATCGAAGAGGGGGATAGGGCCAGCAGAGGGTGATACTGGATCTGAAAGAGATGGCCGCGAAGGCGTCGTGTCCATGGTGGAAGTAGCGATGAGCGTTTGCGGGCTAGCTCCCAAAGCGTTCGTGCATCCTGAGATTACGTCAGCGCCACATCTTGGAATGCGATGATCCCGACGCCAGACCTCTCACACCTAACCAAAGCGGATTATGAGCATGTATATGAGCCTGCAGGTAAACCCACAGAATCAAAAATCTATATATTAGAAAAATCTTACTGGGAACAGAGGACACGTTCCTGCTGCTGGACGCGCTGGAACGGGACGCCGCTTTGATAGCTTCGAAATCGGTTAGGATATGTTTGGAAGTTGGGTACGCGTTTAAATCATCTCTCTCGATTGCTCGAAGACAACTAGAATCCTCTGGGTAGCTCTGGAAGTGGATGCGTCTCGTCTTTCGTTGCGCAAATTCTCGGAAATACTTCAACGTGTACCGTGCTTCCTGTTTACCCAAGTCAAGAAGTAGATCTCATGTGCCCCGGCCAGACTATTTGACTACAGATATTAATGATCATGCATGCTCATGTACAGCACGGACTGGACGACAGAATCATGTAAGAAATCTAACCTTGTGTTGGAACATTCATGTGTATCCGGTTATAGGTGGACATTGACTCTGTGAACACATCACTCACGGCGTCGTTGTCTTCCCGCTTAGATCGCTCTGTAGATCTCCTACTATTCAATCCTCCTTACGTTCCCACGGTGACACTGGAAGCAGAGGAAGCCCAAGAAAGCCGTGGCATTCGTGGATCATGGGCTGGTGGACAGGATGGCATGGAAGTCACCAACCACTTTCTCTCTACAGTAGGCGTTAGTGTTCCTGAACTCAGCATTATAATGGTGTTGAAAGTGTCCTTTCTTAGTCACTGTTGTCACCATCAGGAATGCTTTACCTCGTTGCACTCAAGAAAAACAATATCGCGGAGATTCAGATGCGCATGAAGCAAGAGCATGGACTCGAAAGCCAAGTTGTCTTGCAGCGTCGCGCTGGGGGAGAAAATTTATCCATCCTGCGATTCACAAAAGCAGTATAGATTAAATAACTACCAACATAGAGAAGTACAGTGTGAAGAGAAGTTAGAAAAGGAAAGTAGCGTAAGAGAGTAGAGTCTGTTGAATGCTATTTTACAGAGGTCCGAAATCTCGAGCTCTGCGTTCATCTCAATCATCTTCATCGCGTTTGCGGTTACGGCTTAAGCTGAAGCGTGAGGGAGAGGCCATCGATATCGATGCAACACGGGGCGACCTCTCGCGCGAGTTGATAGACCCAGTTCTTGTGCGGCTGAGAACGGGCGTGGAATCGAAGCTCAGTTGAAGCTTCAATAGACCAGTCCCTTCTTTCAGCTCTACAGACACATCCGCAGCGTGAACGCCTGAGGCAGGTTGCAAGTGACGCCAAATCTGAAAGTAAGCATCAGATGCTAGTCGAGTGCGGAGAAGAGATAGAAGAAAACATACATCGATCTCTGCCTCGCCCAGCAGCTTGTCCTTTCCAAGTGTTTTATGGTCGTGAACCCATGCATAGACTTTGGGTGTCAAAGGGCCAGCCGTGAAGGTGAAAGTTTCATTCCTGCAAAAAATCAGTAATTGAGTTGTGTAATGACGGCGTAGTAGTACACACCATTCAGGCGACGCTGTTTTGGCGGTATGTTTGGTCTTCTGTTCCTTGTCCCCGATACGGAGCGTAACATAAGGCTTCGCGTCGTCTGTTGACAAATCCTTTGCTTCCACGACAGTCACACGAAGTGTACCAGGTTCATTGGTGCCGGAAGCAGACATAGCCTCCGATGACGGCTTGCTGGTGAGCGTGTTGAACCTCGAACCCCCGTTTTGTGCAAAATCAACAGGAATGGGGTTTGACGATTGTCCAGCGGGAAGACTAGAGGGTACATTAGGGATGCCGTCGTCTTTTTCTTTCTTGCCAAAGATACCGGTGACCCCATGTAAGACACCTTTGCCTGCGTTCACAGGCATGCCTCCCACTTGAGTGAGTGCGCGTCCAGCGGTGGAGAAGGTGGAGGTCTTCGATCTCGATTTCACGATAATCTCTGGTTGGAAGTTCATACGAACTTTGATATGACCACAGTCTCCGTGTTTGTGATGCTTCAAAGGGACGTCGGCGACAAGAGCTTCAAAGGGCTCAATTGCATTCAAATCAATTGTCCCCGAACCTAGACTCTTTGCTTGTTCGATCTGGTTCCAGTCGAAGAGTTCCACCTCAAACTGAGAGCCAACACGCGATTGCTATGCGACATTAGCACCTGCTTGAAATGAGCTGAGAGAAGACGCATACCACTTGGACACTAAACTCTTCATTCCATTCTGGGTCCAGTGTTTTCTTCTTCGTATCGGATTTGAACACTTTCTGACCGTTGAGGGTGAAGACAGCGAATGGATCAGATTTTCCTGAGATGCAATCTATCAGCTCGATAACCTTAGGGGCGCATTAGACTAACTGACCTCCGCGATCTGCTGCATGCAGGCCATGGCCATTAAGCAGGTTTACTCTAACAACTCCCTGGTCTAGTACAGAAGTGAGGCGGTATCCAAAGAAGGAGGGAATTCCACATACTATTGATGCTTTCACGAGCTTCCAACTTGACAGGCACTGGGACATAACGGGACTCGACAGTAATCGTGGAGCGGTTCTTGCCCTCATCATCGAATAGCTCGAATGTGTGAGGTCCTTCCAATGTCGACTGTAGGAATGCCTTAGCGTCTCCACGCCATTGTGCAACAATGTCATCCTTGTTGCCTTCGTCCGCTTCGTTTAGCCGCAACCAAATTTGACCAAAGTCGAGTTCTTTCAAGAAACCCTCGCCGGCATAGGTCCACGTGGCGTGCACACTCTGTGCTCGTTGGGTGCTGAACGATGGCCAGTATGCATTATCCAACAGCACTTCGAGCCTTGCCTTCTTCGCAAGTTGACCCGACATGACGTTAACGACAACAAGACCGGATTCTATAACAACTGTAAGCATACAAAATGGATTCTGCACGATGGGAACTTACGGTGAGTCAGAAGTTCTTCCGTAGACATTTCGACTCCAAAGCTCTCAGCAGGAGTAGTGGAAGTATTGGTTGTCGGCGTCACTGGTGTCTGGGGCGCCGTGTCCGATGGATCTACTGAAGCTGTGGTATCGATAGACTTCTTAGGTCGGTGACGCTGGTGTTGCAGGCGATACGTAACGCCTACTGGAACCTCTTGGAATTCTTCATCAGAGGAGGACACCGAGGATGCCCCATCTGAGACAGTGCCCCCATCAGTATCGCCGTCATGCCCAACGCTCAGAGGCGAGGCATCAACATGGTCAAACTTGAGATTCTTGAGCTTAAGAGCTGGCACAAATTCAGCACGATAGTGGAGGGTGCCCTTGAAACCTTCGCCCTTATCAAGATGGAGCGGCTCCGTCATGTCTTTGGGCCCTAGTGATTCAAATGGATACGATTGGTCCTCTGATTCTTTCGCCAAATCTGACACGCGCAATTCGACAGACCCAAGAGAACGATCCTGAGATACATTAGCTTACTACATGCCCCAGAAGAGTTCTTACTTACCTTCGTGAGATGTTGGTAGTCCATGCATTCCAGCAACAGTCTCTGTAAAGCAGTTTAACAATCTTGACCAATCATACCAGTATAGGAGTAGCTAACCTCGCGCATAGAATGAACTGCAGGATGATGATCAACATATATACAGTTGTAAGGGTTATATAAAAATTTCCACTGACCTGGGATATATACAATTTGGTCCCATATCGGATTGAGATCTAAAGCTAGTCAGATATGCAGTGTGAGGGGAGGAAAATTAGCACTTACTGTTGTTGATAACTTCAGTCCTGCCCTTGATGTCGTTGTTAATGAGCACACGCACATACGGATCACTCTAAACACCCGTGAGTACTGAGCATATGCACGTTGTATGAAAGGCAAACCTTTCCGCCCAGTGTAGCCTCAACATTCTTTACATCTGTTGCCCTATCCAAAAGCAGTCGCACAATTCCAATGGGTGGGGTATACTGATCGGCTCCATGCAAACTGCCAGCCATATTCAACGGCTTCCATTCGGCGGATACACGCACGGTTCCGGACTTGCAGTTACTCAATGGGAACCAGTCCTTGCCCTCCTGCTTTGAAGCTAGAAGGTCGACAAGCGAGATAGACATGTAACCAATGACAGGATCCTTTAAGAAATCGCGATCGTCAATGACCTTGACCGTGATAATAGACGAAGCTTTGTCGGTGCATAGGAACTCGTGAGAAGATTCCCAGATTGGACTCAAGGTGTGTTTCGTTGTGTTAGTGACGTGAATTGGTTGCTTTTGGCCTCCTAAGAAAACCTTGGCGATGGGATTCAGGTCCCCACTCATCGATTTAGAAGAATCGAGTTTCTTCGCTTGGTGAATAGTGAGGCGAACAATGCCCACCGCTGTAGCTGCGCGTTAGCGTCTGAGTTTGGCACAGCGGGAAATGCACTGACAAGTCTCGGGAAGCTCAGTTTGACCGTCTTCTGGCGTAAGGACAGGGTAATATGACACGTCGTAACGTAATTCTCCACGGTCCTTGCCATCTTTCAACAGCTGCGAGTGAATGTCTTCCTGAGTAGAATCTTGGTTCAATACACCTAACTCGAAGCTTGTAGATCCTAAAAGCGCGTTCTTGCGATGGTCGTTGTAATCCCAGACACTAAGAGTCAGATGCTCCGACAATGAATTGATAAGGATGAACTTGGTCTCAGACCACGTTGGGTTATACCTGAGCAAAGTGAATCAGATGAATAGGCTACGAAAAGATGAGAGTCACTAACGTGTTGCTCTTGTACTTGGTGCGGGCAAGCTCTGCACGGTCATTGATGGACACGCTAACATATGGATCGGGAGAACCGCCACCAATCTTTACGCCTTTCAGTCCGCGAGCTGTGTGAAGGGTGACTTGCAGAACTCCTATGGCTGCATCCAATGGTGTCCCAGAAAGCATTTGCTCCAGGTTCAGTGTGAACACGTTAGGGTCATACATCATGGGTCCCATAACACTGTGTGTGGTCTCTCGGATGAAAGTAGACAGGCCAGGGATCTATCAAGATATTAGCGTCTTAGTTTTGTTCTTCGGTGTGGTCTTACGTTGTTGATGTCAAACCCGAACGTCTCTCCTCCTATGGGTTTCAGGACGAAGTCAATGACAGGTTTCTCCAAGAAAGAAATGTCGACAATTTGGACGTGAGGGAAGTTGTTCATGAGCTTCATTCTGATGCGAATTAAACCACTGAATGTAATATCTTCCAAAAGAATCGGCATCACGGCACTTGCAAGTCCTTTCCCCAGTCGTACGGCCAAAACAATCTTGGGATTGACCTTCAGCCTTGATTGCTCATGTGTCATTTGCTCGACATCGTTGGGAGTGAAGGAGATACCCCAGTCCATCATAACAACATCGTCCTCTGTTTGGGGAAATGTGCGGACTTTCTCTATTCTTGGCGCCTTGTTGCCCAAGGTAAACTCGGCAAGTCGGAGGGAGTCTAAAAATGCAGGTGCATTCGCACTCAAGACCTGGTCTACCACACCAACAATTGTCTTGGATAACACTGGCTCATATATCTTCCAGAACCGATCAAGGAAGTTGTTGATCCAGTCGGCAGATTCATGTTCGGAGGCCAGGCGAGTTTTGACCAGTTCACGTTGTATGTCATCACGCGAGTGACGATGGAGGCGTTGCATGGAAGTGCTGTAGTAGGTGTTGCATATTGCTAGGAGAACGAGTAACCAGCCAAAACCAAAGCCGAAACGCGTCAAGAAATGAGATGTGAAGACAGCCTTAAACAAGGGTTAGCAAAAGAGGAAATTCCGCCAGGCAGAACACGTACAAACACGATGATACCTGCACTATGGTACCAATCACCATAGTACTGTTCCGAAATGAAGGTTTCAAGCAGGCGCTTTTCCCTGGCTTCTTCGTCGGGGATAGTGTCTATGCCCGACATCTCGCGCCAGCCAACTTTGTACCAGTCTGGAATCCCAGTCGATGGACCACCAGGCATGGCCCCTGGGACAGACTCGCCGTCGTTGCTGGATTCAGCCTCCTCTGTCGTAGCCGTAGCTGGAGACTCTGATGGTGCTGCCTTGTCATTAGGTTTGATCTCGGTATCGTGGATAACAATGGTAGGCACAACGTTGGATTTGCCGTTGTCAATTTGAACTTCTATGGGAAAAGAGCGGGACAAGTCAGCAACGGAGAGGAACAAGCTAGGGAGCACACATACCTCGTCCACCATTGCTCGCGTCCTGTTGTGCTGCAGATTTCAACTTGTCTTGGCCTTTGCCTGCGGACGCAGCCTTTTCCGAAGGCGAGGCGTTGACGTCGAAAGTGTGCACTACCGCACCCTTCGCTTCATCGTTGAGCAGAGGGTCATTTGGCGGATGGGCAAGAGAATTTGCAGCACCGTTGCTGGCCATATAGGTAGATATGGGAACTAGGGAGAGATGATGGTAGGCGGAAGGCAAGAAGCGAATCGGTAAGGAACGTCGACAGGCCAAAGGTAATGGTGGCTGGTGGCTGTTCTGCTAAATTTGATGACATCACTTGAAGGTTGACATGCACTATGCGGCTATTTTGAATTAAGCATCTTGAATTTATTCTGTATTTCCTTGCGTATTTCGAGTCTAGCTATCAAAGAGAAAATACAGTTTTATCATGGCCAGCTGCATTTCTGGGGAATTGCTTTGGCATGAATCTAATCTAAATTATCAGAAATGCAGCATGCTACGGCATCAATGCCAAGTGTGACTTTGGCCTCGTCACACAAACTTCCTAGTGGAATGCCATGACTGCAGCCCCGTCTTCGCTTCGAGATCTCTACACTAGAGAGCCCAACGCAAGCTGGTCTTTTGCACCGTCTATTCCAGAACCAGAGAAATTGGCCCCAAATGCTACCACCGTTCCTTCTGCATCTCCACCTACATTCCAATGGTCCTCTCGACCAGCACGTAACTCTGTCCTCGACCTCTCTCCAGACTTGAACGATGGATCAGGCTTCAATACTGTACAGGTTATCAAGGCCCTGACTGCATCCGCATTGCTACAATATGCAAGCAGCACCATAGCAATGCCCTGGGAGGTCGGTAAACTACTACTCCAAGTTCAGTGGGTGCCGCAGGATATGCCACCTCAGCTTGAAATGGAGGAAGAAGAAAGCGAGGTGTGCTGGCCTTCCTACTCAGCTTATTTTGTATCTCAACGCATTTTATCATCTTCAGCTCAGCGATTCGTCCATTGAGCTTGAGAACGACTCTTACTTCGCAGATCCAGAAAGCACACCGAAAGTCCTTCATGCACGACGGGAAGACGACGTCCGCAGATCTACTGTAAAGGAACGCTTCAGCTCCGAGTTTGTCATCCCAGTCGGGAGTGTTGACGGTGTCTGGGGAATGATGAAACAGCTTGGTCGCTTTCGTGGGGAGGGATGGTTTGCACTGTGGAAAGGTACCGCAAGCTATCCTTTGATATTGAGTGTCTACCTAATGGATCATGACGCTAGGACTACTTACATCCTGCATATCTGAGGTTCTTTCATCGACACTGCAGCCCTTGCTCCAAGGCGCAATACAGAACCTATTTATTCCTTCATCTTCTCTTCTTCATCAACCACCAGTATTCGTACCGGTCCTCGCTCACCTCATTACAGGCATCATAATATCACCTCTCGACCTCATCAGAACTCGACTTATTGTCCAGGCGTATGCCCCAGATCATCGAAAGTACTCAGGCCCTCTGGATGCTTTCCAGCAGATCCTGCGAGAAGAAGGTGGTTTATATGACATGTACTTCCACCCACAGCTCTTCATACCAGCCGTAATCGACAACACACTGCGCCCTGTCGTAGCTTTAGCCCTTCCGGGGATGCTTATTTCTTACTTCGGTCTTCACGTTACCGAGGACGCCAATCCAATCGCATGGGGCCTAGCGGAACTTGCCGGAAGCTGCGTTGGACTGTTGTTGACGTTGCCGTTCGAAACAGTCCGGAGGCGGCTACAAGTTCAGGTGCGAGGCAGAGCAAAGCCGATTAGGGGTTGCGTGTCTCTTCGGCCTACGCCGTATCACGGCGTTGTCGATACTTTGTGGCAAGTTCTCACAGAAGAACGCTCTGACCTCCCCGTTTTACCTACTCGTCCTAAGCCACGTCGAATGAGCACCAAGACGAAAGAGCGGGAAGACGCATTGAAGCATCGGGAGGAACAGAGTTGGCTAAGACATACAGGGATTGGCCAGCTTTATAGAGGTCTTGGGATGCGTGTTAGTGCGAGTCTGATTGTATTCTGTTTGGCACTGGTTAGCGGAGATCAAGACGGTGATGGTGGTTGGGCAGAATTGTGAGCAAATGGGATGGTATATATCACATCAATTAGTCGGGCATTTCTTAATCATAGTAATGGGCCATTGCCATCTCATCGTCGGAATCTAAGTCATTATCGAAATTGTTACTGCTATGTCCACCTTGAACCCATTCAAGTACACGGGGATGGGCTTTGACGCTGTGAATGGCCAATCTCGTAAGTTTTTTCAGAACATCATATTGAGAATGTAACTTGCCGATCTGGATTAAAATTCAAGACTTGGAGCTGTCGTAGAGAGGTTGCACGAGACAGAGCCACATATGCTAAAGCCTGTTTCAGCAGTCGATTATGCAAATCGAACAATTTTAACACGCCTTGGCCGCACTCGAAGATCTTGCCACAGTCAATCCGCACTCTCTCTAAAGTCTGGCCTTGTGATTTATGAATGCTCATGGCCCAGGCGAGCGTTAAAGGCACCTGAGAGTCCAATATCAGTCAGTGCAGTTTGGATAGATCTGTGAAGTTGAATATGGCACCTGCGTCCTGCTCGCCTCTGTCTCTCCATCGGAATTGACGACTGTGAACTCATGTGGTGGAAATATCATTTGCTTCTTTGTCCCGGTTCCCATTATGAATTCTACGACGGGCCACCGCCTTCCCGCTGGTGCACGGCGCATGTTATAGGTATCGGAAGGTTCTACTACGAACTGGTCGTCTCCCGGAGGACCGTGGGCAGGACCAGGACCAGGAGGTGGGCGTTTCTGATTTTCCTCGTGCGTGGAGAATTTCACGATTTTCCCAATAGATCCATTGACTAACCCGTGGTGTGCGAAATTCTTCAATAGCATGACTTGCGCCCCTATCTGAGATTTATGTCAAAAACACACTTGCGTTATGTATAGAGGAAGATAGTCACTTTGAAGGTGAGAACCTTTGGCACGACAAGTCTATCCAAGACTCGATCAAGAGCCCGTCGATCCAAAGGCTGCTTATTCGAGTTCATCCCACAAGTATCCACGGCAGTATAAGTGTGTAGGTCTCCTGGCAATCGAGTCAGTCTGGTCTTGTTCGCATTTTCGACCTCGAAACGAGTTGGATATCTGAAAGACAGGCAATCAACGTCTTCGCTCGTTCATACTGTACCAGGAATATGTACAGCTCAGTTGCCTCTATCCCATCTTCATATACCACTGGACGACTCAAGTTCTGGAAAGCTTCAATCGTTTTCGGCTCCATGACACCAAAGCGCATCGAGTTGAGCATGTCCACGAAAGCTGTGGCGAAGTAAAATATATGCAGTTTTTCGTATGAATTAAAGACGCTACCTTGATCTTTCTGGCGGAAAACATGAGTGAGAGTAACAGGATTTCCGACACATTTAGGCCAAGTAGCGGCATCAAAAGCAAATCTGATTGCGATAGCCTCCTTGTTCTTTTCTGGCTTCTGAGGCACGGGAGGCAGTTGACAGAAGTCTCCAGATAGAATGAGCTTTAATAGCCTTATTAGAAGAAAAATTGCGGAGTAGTCCTTGGCATAACTGACCTGAATCCCCCCAAAAGGTCGATCGTCCTGTCGTACTATGCGTGCAATGTTTTCTGACAATGAAATAAGATACACAGAACTTGAACCAAAGATCATGATCATTTTACCTAGTTTGTCGAAAAGTTCTCCATCAACCATGGAAACTGCAAGAGGTTTGTTGATCAGATATATGCGGAATCAATACGGCTCACTTTCGTCGATTATCAAAGCCTGAGTGCGCACCCATCGTTCCTTGACGGCTGCATACTTTGGTTGTCCGTTGAACATGCCTCCATATCTCTTCGCTGGTTCTGTACCCAAACCTATACCAGCCCAAGAGTGCAATGTTGTTCCGTTGATATTCACTGAAGCGATCCCTGTAGCAGCTGTAATGGCCAGTGTCTGTCCTACAGCACTCCTTCCGCCCAATGCTTCAACAATCTGCCGCAGCAGGACAGATTTCCCGGTCCCTGAGAAACGGTTACATGACGAATCAGACAGACACGGGAAGGGACTGTTGAAACTGGCACTGACCAGCGGAGCCTGTGAAAAATACGGACTTGCCTGAAACCCTATTAGCGGCCAATGAGAGTAGGGATCAAAAGCGCTTTTATACCTTTCTTTACATCGTCGAGCACGGCCTTTTGCTCAGCGGACAGTTTGATAATTGTAGGAGTGGGATCAGCGGTTTCTGCGGCATTCGAACTGGCACCAAGTGCTGGGGCAGATGGAGTCGAACGCACAGGATTGGCCCCATTGGTCGCGGGCAATTGATTTGGTGGTGCAGCGTTCACGGTGGCGTTGACAGCGAGCCATGTATCTAGTGCGCCACAAAATCAGCAGGCCTCGTGAAAAGTGTGGCGCACAGGAACGGACTCAGCCAATCTACCGCCTGCTTTTCCGTGTTGTACGATTTGTAGATTGCACCAGAGACCCTTAAAGTCTATATCTCTCGTCTTGACTGAGTCACACTTATCAGGGTGGGTAATACTCACGTTCGCCTTACACTGCAGGCCGAGTTAGAGAAGGTAATTAATGAGAAAATCCAAACGCGCCTCGTCCCAAGTAGTATAGATCTTCGGGCCTTCCCGACCAATCCTTACAGCGTACCATTTTCGTTTAGGTGCTTTAGGCATATTGTTGCAAATGCAGTGGAGTGAAACTAAGGTCAAGGCAGGAGGCAAGACGTATTATTGACTCGCGTGGGAATTCTGATTGGCGGAGCGGACACGTGATGGTGGCACGATCAGAATGAATTGAGTCACGTCCAACCTGAGCGTCTTCTTCCTACGACTGTCACACATATTTCATGGTTACGCCAGCTAGGACAGAAATGGCGATAGAAGGTGAAGTTACTGCGACTGCAGCTTTCGTAAGGCTTGAGCCTCCTCATGTTGTGTCGTCGATTCAGCTGCAACCGGAGTCTCTCACGGAGAACTGCGTCAGGACGGAAACTTCCCTGGGGATTAAGAGAAAGTTTGAGGATGGCCCTGGGAAAACTGAGGCTTCCAACAACAACCTACTTGGCTCGCAAGCTCCTGTTTATCCCTCGCAGATTCCTGCAGAGTCTGAACCAATCGTACTCTCGCCCGAGCAGAGCAAGGTCTTGGACATGGTTTGTTTACAAAAGCGCCTTCTTAATGAGTGGCTTCCCTAACCCACTGCTTCTTAGGTCAGGCAAGGCAAAAATGTTTTTTTCACAGGACCAGCTGGTATGTATAATGCCCTCTGGCGAATGTTACACTGTACTGATTCACTGACAGGAACTGGAAAGTCGGTTCTGCTAAGAGAGATTGTCAAGATGCTGAGAGAAAGGGGCACGAAGGTTGCAATTACAGCAACGACCGGCGTTGCCGGGGTGAACATTGGGGGATCAACTATCCATTCGTTTGCTGGGATTCGTCTCGGAAAGGAGGATGTGGACATACTCGTTAAGCGTCTGAGGGGCACCAAAAAATACAGGAAGCGTTGGCGTAAGACAAGAGTTCTGATCATCGATGAAGGTGCGTTAGCTTGGTGGCAGAGATAGCTGGTGCAGCCGATCATGCTCATATGGATAACACCAGTTTCTATGCTTGATGGGAAACTCTTTGATAAACTTGTAAGTCCCGCTTTCAGTACAGATTAGATCCATCAAGCTGAAAGGTTATCTATCGTAGGAGGAAATAGCTCGATCCGTTCGTAAAAGAAGGAATCAGAGATGGCGTGAGTTGAAGCCTTTTGGCGGTATGCAACTCGTAATATCTGGTAATGGGCATATTGTATTACGTCCTTCGAACACTAGCTTAACTTAAGACCATTCCTAGGTGACTTCTTCCAACTACCCCCAGTCCCAGAGCAAAGCCATCATTTTAGAAGCACAGCTACATTTGCATTCGATGCAGACACGTGGAACGCGTGTTTTAAGGATGGGCCTGTTCTCCTTTCCAAAGTTTTCCGGCAGAAGAATGCTGGTACGAATCCTCAAATGGCCTCTACTGTTTGACCTCAATAATTGAGAATGCTGCAGACTTCGTCGATATTCTGCATTCTATGCGTACGAATAGTCTGAATAGGAGTCAAATCGCTCGCCTATACAGCCTGTCTCGCCCTCTATATTATGATGATGGCATAGAGCCTAGTTGTCTGTACGTTGATATCTTTCATATTCCCGCTTGCTTATTTAGTCCACCCTAGCTTCCCCCTTCGTGCAGAGGTTGACACATTAAATCGGGAGCGACTGCGAACCCTCACAGCGGAAGGATTGCGTTATAGAGCCATGGATTATGCGGGTTACGACGTTGAAGGTATCAAGTTGACTATGGAGGAAGCGACGCCTCTGTTGGATCGACTGGTAGCGGTAAGGTTTCCGATCTCAAGAACCGACCCAAAACTCTGAAAACATGTTAACAGCAAGAGGATATTACGCTGAAAATTGGGGCGCAAGTGATGCTTATACAGGTTGGACGTTTGCTTCGAATATACAACCGACTAACATGCATCCTTGTGCAGAACATTGAGCAAGGGCGCTTAGTTAATGGGAGTCAGGTATTCATTCTTGCTTTTACTTGGCTACATCGCTCATTCCTCTGAAGGGTGTGATTGTTGATTTTATGAGTGTTCGAGATGCGAAAGAGAAAAATATCTCCATAGCAGAAACTGCAAAGAAAGACCAGTCATTCAGCCCAGACTCAGACACGGACGATAGCGAAGACGACGAGTCCGTCAAGAAACGGTATTATCCTCAAGTTGAGTCTAGCCAATTCAATAGCCAACAGGTTCAACAAGATATCGAACCTGCATCAAAGAAAGCAAAACAGGAGGCCAAATCATTTGTAACCCTCCCCGATTTGACACAGATCAATAAGCACGGATTTTCAGGAACTCAGGTTTGGCCACTAGTCAAATTCACGTCCGGTGACCATCTATTGTGCTGTGCGGTGGATTTCACTGTTGAAGGTTTCCGCGGGAACGTAGAAGCGAAGAGGTGCCAGGTGCCTCTAATTCTTTCCTGGGCATTATCTATCCACAAATCTCAAGGACAAACCCTCGAGCGCGTATACGTAGACCTAAACAAGATTTTTGAGACTGGACAGAGTAAGCACCGTGATGAATATGTCTACAGTCTCTCTTATTGTTTTCCTAGCGTACGTGGCACTTTCGAGAGCGACGTCCATAAATCACTTACAAGTGATGAATTTTCATCCTACCAAGTTAGTCTTGGCCATTATCTTCGCATCTCAAGTGGCTCACTTAATGCTTACAAAGGGTTCGGGCGCATCCCCGTGTCGTTGAATGGGAAAAATCTTGGAGAGGGGATTTGCAACTGCCACAAGATGAATTAGATGAAGTGGCCGAGGACTGCCCTGTTGAAGACGAGATGGACTCGCAAGAGGCCATAGCCCAGTACTGGGATCTATAAAATGACATATATACTCTAGATCTATTCTCTTCTATTTGATACAAGTACTGCATTACAAATACTAGTGCCATATCTTTCGCCACACTATCACCTCATCTGGTGGGTTCGCTAGCTAACGATAAGAGCTATCTTCTCCAACTCGTCCTGAACTGCCTGGTGCCTTACGTGGTATATAGCTACTAACCAACAGAACATGGCTGAACATTCTTTTAGTTGCTGATGCTTGATATTTGTCACGCGCTGACTGATCGTTGACAAACACTTTCGCAAATGAGCGGGTGAACTATCTCGGATTTAGAGCCCACAGTAGAATACCCCTTTATTTAAGACTGAGTCAAATCGTAGGCATGAAAGCAGCACCAAAACCCGCATCATCATGCAATCCCAACCAATACCATCAGCGACGACCCCGAAGACTTTAGTCATTTTCAGCCATCCACAATTTTCCCAGTCGCGCATCCACGCTCGTCTCCTCAAGGCCATTGAGAATGTCCCAGGGATTACTGTCCGCCACTTAGATGCGCTCTACCCGGATGGAAAGATAGACGTGAAAGCAGAGCAGCTCGCAGTAGAGCAGGCAGATAACATCGTTTTCCAGTTCCCTTTATACTGGTACTCCTTTCCAGCATTGCTGAAGGCATATCTTGATGAGGTATGTGTTATTCCCGAGCTCTTCCGTAGTAACCTCATCGATACCTATTTAGGTAATGACCCTTGGATGGGCGTACAACTTTGCCCATACAAAAGCAGCACTTTGGGGGAAAACATTCAGAATCATTACTTCTACTGGGGGAAATCAGACCTCCTATAGTGGGAAAGGGCTAATGGGTAAGACGATAGACGAGACGATTACCCATATGAGGATAACAGGAAGTTATTTGGGCACGGATTGGAGAGACCCATTTGTCATTCATGATACATGGAAGATTAAAGATGAGGAATTAGATAAAGCCTCAGAGCAGTACAAGGGAGTCCTCGAACAGTGAAGTGCAAAATGTTTATTTAGAATCGATATTAGTTTTTCCAAATTCGAACCTCCGACTTGTGGACATCAAGCCTACATGATGGTGGTTTAGAGAATGTTTATAGATAGTAAGTCCTGCTCGATAGGGAATTTGAAAGGTCAAAGACTTCGGACTGCTATCAACCTATTGAAGGACAGTTCATGCCATTCATGTCAGCGACAATAGAACGAATAAGTGACCGAGCACCTATAAAAGAGGGAGGAGCAAGCTATTGGAGCCTTGCTCCGATGTCTGCTTCTATGGCTTATTGAATGCAGATTTGTATAGAAGCAGCTATTGGGGCTGCCGTCGGAGCAGTGCTATAATACGGCTGATATTTCCTGCATAAGCACTTCGCTAGGTTCTGCATTGTGATTGCAGTCCAGACCGCGGCATGAGAGGCAAAATTTGCGGAGGCTGAAATTCGGGAACTTGACTGATCTGAAACTATGGAACGTTAGTAATTGGCGTGAGAGTGCGATTCTACCAAGTTCGAATTCGTTATGCTGACCGATAACTATGTTGGTTGACAAACATCCGCTACAGGGCACCGCTGACTCAGGGCTGCATACTTAAGGCCTAGAGGAAATGAGTTAGTGGAAAACAAGCATATTCGAGCTCGACAAACATGCGGTCTCAACAAGCCTCAGCAGCGACCCCAAAGACCCTAATCATCTTCAGCCATCCTTATCTCTCACGGTCGCGCATCAACGCCTACATGCTCAATGCTGTCCAAGGTTTACCAGGCGTCGCCTTCCGTCATATCGATGCGTTGTACCCAGATGGAAAGATCGACGTGAAAGCTGAACAGCTTGCACTGGAGGGCGCTGATAACATCGTCTTCCAATTTCCCACCCACTGGTACAGCGTACCTGGTTTACTGAAAATATATCTCGACGAGGTCAACATCTCTTCTCTTGTCCTTGTTTAACAATCTAATGCAGATAAGTTCAGGTTCTGCTGCGTGGCTGGGCTTATGGTCCCATCGACGGAGCGGCGATGGCCCTCACTGGCAAAACGTTCCGCATTGTGAGCTCTGCAGGAAGCACCGCCGCGAACTATACGTTGGAAGGTCTCTACGGGATGACATACGAGCAAATGCTCGTACCACTGAAGATGACCGCAATACGGGTCGGGATGCTGTGGAGAGAGCATCTGATCCTCTTCGACACGCGTAATGTGACAGACGAAGAGCTGGAAGCAGCCGCTCAGCAATATAGAAAGCTTCTATCGGAATGAGTTATAGATACAGCAGATTTAGTTTACGTTACATATGATTGGTAGCTTACAGCCTCTAGACTGTTTCGATGAAGTTGGCTGGGAATATACCAGTTCGGAATCCTACTTTCCCTGACCACCTGTAGAAGTTAATGAGCGAGATGATTGACGAGTACGGCAAAGGATATTGTACCAATCATCCACACTTTCGCTTTTGCTCGTTATCGTTATGACATCGCCTTTCTTAAAGGATAAGTCACCACTCTGTGAGAGAAAATTAGTGTGGGACTACCAGGCGGACAAGTTAATTCACCTCAACCGCTTCGAAATCGTACAAAGCTATGGCCTTACCAAGCTCCCCAGGTTGCAAAGGTCGTGAAAGTTCGGGTTTCGGGGCAATGTACCCAGGACTTGTAGTCCCTGTAAACGATCCACTTGCGCTTGGAGAAGGATTGGAGGTGTTGTCCATGTTGAAAGGATTTGCCGCAAGGGAAGGGGAAGCAGTATACGTCGAATATGGCCGTGAGTTAGCGGGAGATGCTAAGCTCATGGACCGAGTATGCGACACCAGATCATCGTGCCCACCATCGTTATAGGGGCTTCGAGGCATCGCTTTTGACATGGAGGAACTTATTCGATGGGATTGCTTGTTCGTAGTGGGAGTTGGTGCAGCAAAGTCAAAGTCGGAGTCGAATTTGGTTTCAAACGGATTCGCCATCTGCTTGGTTCGAGCCGACGTGGAAGTTGAAGCAACCGGTTCTGCATACGTATCGTCGAAAGTGGAGCCAGAATTAAAGTAAGATCCGGTATTTGTCTCTTCACCCCATTCAGCAGGAGGATAAGCTTTCTTCTTTCCAACGACGGAGTTTCGTCTGAGGAAAGAGCTGCTTCTGCTTCTCAGAGAAGGCGGAGCCTCGCCCTTCGGACTTGACAGGCTTCCGAAAGCATACCCACCTTCCCTATCTCTCGCGCTATTATCGTCTATCCATGTCCTATTCCCGGGCAGTCCTGTACACGACTGAATGGCATTAGTGATACAATTGTCATAGACGTCACGGAGATTACTTCGAGAGTGTTAATAAGCACAGAAGCCCATTGAGGTGGGTCTACTGAGCCTCCTAGTAAACGTTTCGCCGAAACTTGAGCTCCGTATGCTTGAACATTCGCGTCTTCTCGCTCAACGATAACAGTGCCTTCGATTGACACGCCACCAAAGAGGCCTTTCGTCTTCGAATAGCTGTACCTAAAGCCTGATATCAGTATTTCTCAGGATATTGTCTGAATTATTAGGTGGAGGTCTTACATTGCAGCAACTTTTCCACTTGTATTTAGAGAACCAATAGCTTCTCCGTTCCGTCCGAGGGGTCCCACTGCCAAGCTCATGTTCCCACCCAGCGACAGAGATCCGGCAGCCATAAATGTTTTCTAGGACACTGGATCTGAGTATAGGTCTGTTGCATGTGGATGGAAACTTACGACCGCCTGCAAATGAGTTATGAGTCAAAAGTTCACGATCAGTTCATGGGCATATCACATACCGATTTAGAGTTCAAGACGATGAGGAAATCAGTTACTTCAGCGCCAGCTTGTCCTGATAAATACGAATGTTGTGAGGTGAAGGAGCAGTGTTGTGTAACTCCAAGACCATACCTCCAATTCCTAGTCCGGCGGTACCTATCGCGCTAAGAGATCATGTAGTGTGAGCCAGAGGAAAACATGTGATAGCTTGGGAACCTTCACCTAGGAGACGACCAGGCTGCATACATGTGAAGTCAGTAAGCTATGCGAATAGAAAAGATACACGGATACGCACTTCCATCATCTAGTTTTGCAATGACCACGCCTGTTCCTGCCCTTGCACTGAACAGAAACCCGGCCTTGAAGATGGTGAAGATAGCGAAGCCCTTGGCTTGCTGAAGAACTGCACGAGGAACGACTCCGTCTAGCCCGTTGTTTCCACTGTCAACGAATGACTTGACTGCCGGGGAATAAGCGCAAGCAGGACCTGGTGTTACGATGCGTCCTTACAGATTTTGGCTGCTTTAGCGCATTCCTATACAATCCGTCCTAGTCAATTGCTGATCTATAGGCCGCATTTCCTGACATACCTTCGGAAGACTCTGCGGAAGAGGACTGTTGAGTTTCATGGTGGTGGGAAGAGTACAAGATGCGCAAGTCCGGCTCCCAGTTCTCGGCGGATGTTGAGGTAAGCTGAGATGACTGTGGCAGTGCATTAGTGATATCATGCTGCATTGGACTCATAACTAGTACAGATTTGGCAACTACTATAAAACATAAACGCCTATGGCACTAGGCGTCCAACTGGTTGAGTCTAGTAATCTCCATCCTCCTGCGGAGGTCACAACAATTGTAGAACCCGCCGTAGGTGTATCATCCATTGCCTCGTCCTTTTCTGTGAGAGCCATCATCCTTGCTCTCATCACGCCTATCGCGGACTCGTCCCATTGGGCCTTAATAAAACATGAGCAGATGGTCCACTCAACAAGCTAGATGACTTACTTGTGGGGTAGAAATAGATCCTGAAGAAAATACGGTTGAGAGCAAGTCCTTTGTCGTCACATCATCGCTTGTAAGCGCTGTGAGAAGTGCCGTTGCGCTGACAAAGATAAATGAACAGGCGATAGAGGTTGGGATGTCAAGGCTTACGCATTCTGGGTTGACGGAAGTATTGGCCCGAGCGCCAAAATCAGAGAAGCAATTGCTTCTTGCCGAACAGAAGTATCGCTTTCCTCAGCTTCACATGATTGCACGATATGATATGCCCAGCGAGCAAGACACTGTTCGAATGTATTATCGCCCGTCTCCATTGTTAGTTCCATGCTTGCGGAATCACTGTCCAGCGTAATATGGGATATAATACGTGAAGCCAGGATGTCCGGGAAATCTGGCTGAACAGAGGACAGATGTTGGAGTAGAGGTTCCCATAAAGCGATAGACGATGAAGAGGGTAAGAACACGTCCTCCTGTCCCACTCGCTTCCTGTAGTTTTCGTAAGTAAATTTCCAACGCTAATGAGACTGAAACTTACTTCTTCGATAGCGGCACCAGTACACCCTTCTCCAGCAATGCATCGCATAATCTCTCCAGTGCCCATTTTTCCTTGACATCGTCCATTCCAGATTCCCGGCCAGATTCCCCTGCGGCCAGATTCGTTCCAACTCTGGCCTCTGAGATCCACCGCCCTACGTCCCTGTAAAGAGCTTGAATGCTTGGCATGTAATGATTCTTCAACGATGCATCTCGCGTTATGGTCTTCATCAGTGTTTTGTATTGCTTGAGAATTGGGAGTAAGGGGCGGAGCGGTTTAGCCTGGACTAGAGCTGTGGAAGGATTTAGAGTGGGGATCCAGTAATTTTGTAGAAGCCACGCCATTGCCTGAGTAATGTCAGCGACTTAAACATGGGATTGGCGGCAAAGTGCAATACCTGACTCGCGCCTTCTCTGAGAAGTTCAAGGCTAGGAAGTTCTTCATGCGTAGCGGCATGGCGCAACTCAACGAGCCATAACGGAAGTCCGAGCTGAGTAGCGATGGAGGCTATGGATCTTGCGTACAGACCGAATTGTAAAGGGTCTACAAGTCCATTGACCATCCGGATAATGGCTGCTGCATAGCTTTGGCGAAGAGCTAATCGTGACGAGGCCTGTTCGTCCTGAAGAATCACGACTAGAAGAGAATGTGTCGAGTCTATAGCATGTGGCACAGAAGTAATAGCCTTCCAAGCTGCAATCTGGAAGTACATTAATAAGTGGGCGAGATGGCTTCAGCATCTAACATACGCGGTTGACAGCAAGGCCTTTTGCATCAAGGTCATGGGCGTCTGTATAGATCCAAGAGCAGACCTGGTCTAGCTCAGCTGAGGAGACCCAGGGAACTCGTCGTGGAAGTCGCATAGGAACAAGCTTGCCGCCAGACGGAGAAAAAGTCGCGAATTTCACCATCACGTGCACCCTCTGGTTTGACCGCGACTATCCCCACCCTCACGAGCCTCCTTACGCGCTTCGCTGCTCGCAGCAATTATGCCCTCCCTAGACACGCGCGGAATTATTTCTGCTGCCCAGCTAGGAGTTTATGTCTTGATATGTGTATCCTGTGTTCTGCTTCTTTCACGTTTTGCCTTCACTCGCGATGGTGGATGGTTCTTCCTCTTCTTCTTTGGTATAGGTTAGTAATGTTTCCAATGCATCGAGCGCCCTTTGCTTATTATTTATAAATGATCAGTCAGGGTAACAGGAGGCGCCCTTATTCTGGCTGCCGAGCTTGTAGCAACTCCCATCGTCGACCTCTACATTGTAGCCTACCTCCTATATCACGTAGGGCTCGCTTTGCTATTGGCAGCCACCATCGGATTCTTGGGTCAAGCGTGCGTGAACACATCCTCCTCATCTGAAATCTCAGAACCAATGCTCTTGTAGTGGAAAGTCTACGTACTCTCATGAACCTCGTATACAAAAATGGTTGCGGGGAGTTGCCATTCTGCTTGCTGTGCCCTTGGCTCTGAGCGTGGCTGGAGGACTTCTAGGCACCCATGTTAGCCCGGATACAGAAAATACAGGCATGATTCTGCGTCAAGTGCGTGTTTGTGGAATACATCCAGCTATACTCCCTCTAACAGAGCGCTTAGGTCGCGGCTGGCATCTACGCAGCCATCTTCGTCCTTCTATGCTTGCTGCATTTCGTTTGCCTATCACATAGAGTATTCATGCGAACTCATCGACGGCGCGTCAGTATTCCTATTTTTCCTGCATCCCTCTAATGATCCTGATTGCGTTCTAAAATTCTATCTAAATACAGATGCTGGGCGGCATGTTCCTCGCACTGCCTTTCTTAGGCGCACGATGCGCATACGAAGTCCTCACAGCCTGGTCCAGCACTGACCCTTTCGGCAATAAACTATCCACCAATCCTGCACTGGCTCAGTTCAACCCCGTCCAAGGAAACTATCTCACCTATCTCCTCATGGGACTTGTATCAGAATTCCTTACTGCCATCATTTATTTGCTATTTAGCACAGTGCTTTCTGAATTCCGAAGACGATAACAACTGCACTATGACATTGCTTCAGTTATTTACATGATTTTTTCTGCTCTATTTGTGGTAATAGTGTGCGTATCTCAAAGTCAAATGCATTCTACTTCAAGCAGTATGAACAAAAGCATTCCGGCTTAATCGGATACAGACTTCAGTTTCCTCATAAAAACCGACATGATACCCAACATCCAGAGAGTATTGTTGGAGGAGAGTTCTCTGCAGACAGAGCTGCAAGAGTGACGGTGAGTGTTAGGAAGAAAAAAATTGGCCGCAAGCATGCAATATTATCTCATTGATTATGTAAGTAGAGATATGGTTAGGGTTTCACCCACTCTTCCAAGTTGCCGTCTGTTCTACAATAAAGCACCATGCTAGTACGACATAACATCGTGGAATCTGATATAAATAAATAACTGTGTAGATTCAGATCATCAGGTAGTATCAATGAGAGGCACAGGCATGTTTGGGTCAACCTTCCACATCCAGAAAGGCCCTGGAACAGATTCAGCGAATGTTAATAATGTACAAGAATCTTCATTACCGACTGGATCATCTGAAAAAACAAGTTTAGAAGGTATATCCACACTTGTGGAGAGTTGGCCACGCACCCTGATCATGCATAACAGTTGTCCATACACCGATAAACCCCGACGCACTCGCCCGATTGCCTATTTGGAGGCCAGTAGAGCTTGAGATATTGTCCATTAGCTACATAAGTGAACTGCATGCAATGATCTCGTACCTCCATCTCGCATCAGCCTCATTTATTGCGTCCTGCTGAACTGCGTTATCAAAACCATTCTACGACAGTCGAGAGTCACCTTACGAAATACCACTTCGCTGTTCCATTTTTACACATAGCGACGCAGCCTTCAACGCGAGACCCAGAGTCAGATGTTCCAGTGAAGCAGAGGGTGGGATAATCAGGATCGTCTTCCAGAACACGTTCCCTTAACTGTCGTGCGATCTTGTCAGGAGGACACAGCTTCAGGCTGAGCTGCAAAAGCCTCGTCGCTTCCATAAAGCCAGGTCGCTCAAAGAAGATGGAGCTCAGGCGTGGGCTCAATTCGGTACTGGTGTACTGCAAAGAGTGTCACTCGCAGCAGAGGCACATTGCTGGTTACGCACGTTGAACGTATAGAGATCTCTAGAAACGGGCTCATAAACATGAGTATGTACCTTCGAAGAACATTTGTTATATTTACCTGTAATCCATGAAACAAACGTATCTCATCCAAGATCCTATTCAAATACGATCAGGACCAAGCTTACCGTCGTCACTCCGAACTATTGTCTGTACCTTCTACTCCTGCCCAATCATCTGCCGCATAAGGACCTGGTGCTGAGAGACCTCTGGAACTATCGAGACTAAACGGAGGTAATAGTGGCTCCGTCAAGTCTGACAAATTTCCAAGCACAACGGTGGCCTTGTTCAAAAGTCATTGTAAGCGACATGAGCTGGCCAATGGATCAAATGAGGACACACAATATGTTCAATGTGACGCCAGCCTCCAGGACCCCATTGGTTAGCCGCATAATAGTTCGATAACGTGTATACAAAGGAGCGGCTGAGAGACCTGGACTCTGATGTAACTGTAAACCCAGTCAGGCATCGCAGATGGGAGAGTCGATGCGCTTCTGCAGAATTCTGAGGTTGACTGTTGAGAATGGTAGATCCTGCTAATGCGTCTTTCACAAAATTAATGCTTTTGGATACAGTATCATCCTCAGGTTCCGTGTGTGGTTTCGCCTCCATGAGCATGGTCACGAAGCTTGCGATAGCGACTGCGTTGGCCGGATTCTCTGGATCGGATGGGGTACGCTGCGCAATAACCTGGGCGTTCCAGTTCCGAGCGAGCAAACTTTGCCAGGACTCTGAAGGAGGAGGAGTGGGGGGAGTGTCAAAGTGGTTGAGAAAGCTATTCTGCCACAGGAAGTCGGTAAAGAGGGCAGCGGCAGCATGGCTGGTCCGAGAGAATGCAGCAGCATCACTGGGACGTGCAAACTGGACCAATCTACAGAGAATCTAGTAGTCAATTGCTCTCTGCTTTCATGTCATAAAAAAACTTTACGAACATGTATTGCAAGATTTCTGTGGGAAGAGCCAGAATATCCATTCCTATGGTCGTAGTCGGAGAGATAATGACATACTTTGACACGTGCCGGTATTTATCGTAGCGGTGCAAGCACCAATCCCCGACTCTACTATAATCCTTTTCTCACTCCAGAAATTTATCGACAATAGACAGAACAATGAGTAATAAAAATTTATAGTAGCTACTCGTCGTCAACCTTCGGTTGACTCCTCGTAGCTTCGGCATACGCTGAGACGACACTTGCCACTGGGCAGTGCAAAGGCTTGTTGACATACATTTTGGCTCTACCCATGACACGACTCATGACCCGCGGCCCGCTTATTACCGAGTGATGGATGGAACTTGGCAGAGAGCGTGCATTTTCGAGTCTGACAGAACCCTCTTCTCTTTCGTAAACTTCAGAGAGTCGGGGATCACTGCCGTATACTGGGACCGAAAACACCCTTCGTTGTCTCCCTTGCACGTTGGAATAAATGTAATGTAGCACTATCTATGAGCCGTCTGACCGGAATACATGTATTCGAAGATCTCTTATCGGGATGCACAAACATAATGTCTTGTCCGACCAGGGGCAATACATGGGCGTCTTTCAAACGAGTTCTCTTGCATGTCGCAATATTCGCAATAGTAGTCGTTTCTGAGCTTCAAGTAGAGTGCACTTCTGATTGCATATTTCTATAAGCCACAATATAATGCAGTGTAGGTTACATCCAGCCCTCTCATGCTTACTCTCCTCTCCTCTGACTTCGCTGTCCCCGTTAGCGCGACATGCAAATGTCCAGAGAGCAAGCAAGTAGATAGACAATGTCTCAGTTCTATTAGTCTGTGTCGGCTGAAGGTGTAGACATGTCCGGGGCAACCTTCCACATCCAGAAAGGTCCTGCTACGGGGTCAGTGAATGTTGGAACGGCGCAAGAACAATGTTTCATTACCAAGGGGATCATCTACAGACAAGAAGTTAGAGGATATCCGTGTTCATCTGGACAAATGTCTACATACCTTCCTCGCGTCTTTCGCTTGTCCATGCACCGATATAGCCAGATGCACTAGCCCGGCTGCCTATTTGACGACCAAAGGAGCTTAAAATATCGTACTTCAGCTCAACACGAAGACACAGCTATGCATATACTCGCACCTCCATCTCACTCCTGCATCACCTATCGCATCCTGTTCAATTGCGTTAGTGAATCTGCTGTATAGCAGTTTAGATTTTGCTTACAAAATGCCAATGTGCTGTCCCATTTTGGTCCATCGCGACAACTCCTTCAATGCGGGACCCAGCGGAAGATGTGCCATCGAAGCAGAGCGTGGGATAGGTAGGATCTTCTTCGACAACACGTTCCCGTACTTGTCGCGCGATCTTATCGGGAGAGCAAATCTTCAGTTTGAGTTGCAGAAGTGTTGTCGTCTCCATAAACCCAGGTCGCTCGAAAAAGATGGAGCTCAAGAGGGAGCCTAGTGGGCTAGTAGTATACTGTAGAGGGGGTTAGTTGCCACGCATAAGCCTTAGTGGCCAAACACGCACGTTGAACGTATAGAGATCCCTAGCAATGAAACCATCGATATTAGTATCTATTAATAATAAAGAAAGACTGTCTATCTGCACCTGTGATGCATAAAGCAAATGTATCTCATCCAAGTTCCTATACAGAGGCAGTCAGCTACAAGATCACCATCACTATTCCGGATTTTTAACATTACCTTCAACACCGGCCCAATCATGCGGCGCGTAAGGACCTGGGGCAGAGAGACCCCGGGAGCTATCGAGGTCAAATGGAGGCAATAGTGGCTCCCTATAATCTGACAGGTTTCCGAGCATAACAGTAGCCTTGTTTATGGTGTGAGCAATCTAGCTGGGAATGATATCAAATGATCACATACGATGTGTTCAATATGAAGCCAGCTGCTAGGTCCCCATTGAGCAGTCCGAGGATAATTAGCGAGCGTGTACACGTAGGAGCGGCTACGCGACCTTGACTCTGCAGTGACTGTGAACCCAGTCATGCATCGTAAATGGGAGAGGAGATTCGCTTCTGCGGCATTTTGGGGTTTACTGTTAAGAATAGCGGACCCTTCCAATGCCTCTTTGACGAATTCGACATTTTTGGAGACGATACTATCCTCAGGCTCTGTATGCGGCTTTGCCTCCTTGAGCATAGCCACGAAGCTTGCGATGGCGACTGCATTGTTCTGATTCTCGGTTGAATCACGCTGGGCAATGACCTGAGCGCTCCAGTTCCGGGCGAGCAAGCTCTGCCAGGACTGCCCAGAAGGAGGAACGGAGGGTGGATCGAAGTACTTTAGAAAGATGTCCTTCCAATGAAATTCAGTGAAGAGGGCAGCAGCAGTATGGCACGTCCTGGTGAATGCTGCAGCATCGCTTGGACGTGCATACTGGACCAATCTGGAGGAAAGCTGGTGGTCAGTTGCCTTCTGTTGCATAAGTAGAGAGGCTTGTACGTACAGGTATTGCAAGATCTCAGTAGGCAAAGCTAGAATGGTCATTCCTGCGCAGAGATAGTGACGGTAGAAAGGAGAAATCGATAGGTCGGATGCATCCATGCACGCATGACTCGATTAAATTTGCTGGAACCATACGCATCCATCCTCTACTCCGAATCTACGCGAAACTACGAGAAGGAGCTGGAAGGAGGGGTCTCGTAGGCAATGAATTCCGATCCGGTTCATGGTTCGAACTTTGATTTCACACGGTCACGTTTTCTACCTCTGTCTGTTGTAACCGTTCGAAATTCGAAATTCAATTCAGGATTGCGCGTGGTATGAGACTCATGGCGTGCTGCCTCGAATACTGTTGTGTTGAGCGCGCAGTATACCGTATATTAGATAGAGTTCCATTTAACCATGCCACGGTCATCCTCTCCTTTCGAGCCTCTGTTTAACTGGGGCAATATGGAGTTGCTAGGACAAGACGGTAAAACTACGTCAGTCTTATTGGTCCATTTCAAATAGAGGTGTAGGTATGTGTGGGGCAACTTTCCACATCCAGAAAGGCCCTTAAACGGTTTCAGTCATCTTTTCAACAATACGGAAACAATGTTCCATTACCCAGTGGATCATCTACAGAGAAATGTCAGCACATATTTCTGCGCACGTAGGTAGTTCCCTACGCACCTATCTCATGCCTGGCACTTGTCCATATACCAATAAAGCCCGACGCGCTAGCTCGATCGCCCAATTGAACACCAACAGAGCTTGAAAGTTGTTGAGAATTTGCTAGAAGAACATGCTTGGCTACCATTTCGTACCTCCATCTTACATCTGCACCACCTATCGCGTCCTGTGGAATCGTTTTATAAGGTTTGCTATACAATAACTGGAATCTTGCTTACAAAATACCACTTCGCTGTTCCATTCAGACCCATAGCGACGCAGCCTTCAATACGAGACCCAGCATCAGACGACCCAATGAAGTAGAGCGTGGGATACGCAGGATCTTCTTCCACAACAAGGTCCTTTAATCGGCGCGTAATTTGATCGGACGTGCAAAGCCTTAGTTTGAGTTGCAGCAGCGTAGTCGTTTCCATAAACCCAGGTCGCTCGAAAAAGATGGAGCTCAGGAGGGGACCAAGTGGGCTAGTAGTATACTGCAGAAGAGATTATTTGCAATACATCGACAGCAATGGTTACAGACTCACGTTGAAAGTATAGAGATCCCTGGAAATGAAATCATGAGATTGAATTCCACATCATTGAGAAACATTGTTTATATTCACCTGTGATTCATAAAGCAGACATATCTCATCCAGGTTCCTGCGAAGGTACGGTCAGCTCCAAGCTTGCCATTTTCGACCTCGAAGGTTATCATTACCTTCTACTCCTGCCCAATCGTGTGGTGCATAAGGACCCGGAGCTGAGAGGCCTCTGGAGCTGTCGAGGTCAAATGGAGGCAAGAGTGGCTCCAGCAGATCTGTCAGATTCCCAAGCATAACAGTGGCCTTTTTAAACAATCATTTACGCGTAAGATAAGCTCAGAATGAGGTGCACATACAATGTGTTCAGTGTGTCGCCAGCTGTCAGGACCCCATTGATTAGCGGCGGAATAGTTCGACAGTGTGTACACGGAGGAACGGCTGAGCGCCCTGGACTCGGATGCGACCTTAAACCCAGTCAAGCATCGTAAATGGGAGAGTAGATTCGCTTCTGCCTCATTTTGGGGTTTGCTATCGAGAAGAGAAGAGTCTTCTAAGGCCTGTTTGACGAAATCAAAAGTTCTGGATACAGTATCATCCTCAGGTTCCATGTGCGGTTTCGACTCCTTGAGCATGGCCACGAAGCTTGCAATAGCGACTGCATTCGCTGGCAACTTTGGATCAAATGGGGTACGCTGGGCAACAACTCCAGCACTCCAGTTCCGGGCGAGCAAGCTTTGCCAGGACTGTGTAGGGGGACAAATGGGAGGCGAGTCAAAGTAATCTAGGAATATTTCCTGCCATTGGAATTCGGTCAAGAAGGCGGCAGCAGCATGGCAGGTCCTAGAAAATGCAGCAGCATCGCCGGGTCGTGCAAATCGGACCAATCTACAGAGTGTTTAGACATATTCCTGTGTCAAAAGAGATTATACGGACATGTATTGCAAGATCTCTGTAGGCAGTCCTATAATGTCCATTGATACCACCGAAGGAAGGCAGGTAGGAGGAAGAGGTAATGCTCCAAGTCGTGGTTTGTTCGGATGTTATGACCAAAGTGGGTGTCGGATATGGCTATGGGGCCTGTCATTCACATCTGTTCAGATTCTGGCAGAAGTCTCTCGGACATCCAAGCGCGATATAGGCGGGCGCTCTTGCAGTGAAATAGTAAAAGGTTTGGTACGTTGCTCATGGCGCAAGTAGAGGTGATGGTACAGGTAGACGTTTGAGTATTTAAAAAGGCGAGCAATCATGTAGACGCGTTTCTCGGGCCGTAAATCCGGCGCGTTCTCTGCCTGAACCATCACCTCCATAATGCGTTCCCTTGCTATAGCTGCAACACTGGCGACAGCAGTCGTTGCTGAGCTTCAGTTTCCTTTCAAGTTTCCTTTTATGCAGAGTAATAATGAAGAGATGGCGCCGAAGACGATTGCTATTATCGGAGCAGGCGCTGGTGGAAGCTCTGCTGCTTATTGGATTCACCTTGCGCGCGACAGGTACGTATTCTCCCTCACCACGAGACCAACTTCCTAGCTGAGAGGGCGTCTAGATTTGGATTGGATATCGACATTGACATACTCGAGCAGTCCTCCTACATTGGAGGCAGTGAGTTCCTTTTGCATTTACAACGTACTTGCACCAACATGTTTTCTTAGGAAGCACGACCGTGTACCCGTACGACAACCACAGCTTGAGCGCAATTGAATTGGGCGCTTCAATATTTGTAAACGCAAACTATAACCTGATGAGAGCTGCGGAGGAGTTTGGTCTTGAGCTGAAAGACTTTAAGTCGGATGAGTTCGATGGCATGGGGGTGCGCTATCTTCGAGCATACATACTGTTTCAGAAATTGAACCTTCATATCTAGATCTTCAACGGAGAAGAAATTCTTATAACGGTGAGTTGCTAATCTGTTAAACATTAGCCATGCCTTATTGCTGACTCTGAAAAGATAGGAAACCATTGGTATGATTCTGTATTGCGTGTTCTTTGGCGGTATGGTATATCCGCCCCCAGAAATGCCCAGACAATGTGAGTCTGCCTCTTTCCTAGACCTATCCAATACTAATACTTCTCCAGTGTGACGGAAATGATGAAGAAGTATACGACACTTTACGCTGCGGACGCACCGCGCTTTGACGACATTCAGGCTTTATCAGAGCAACTAGGCTTCGCAGACCTGACAAACCAAACCACTGCTGGTTACAATGCTGAGCATGGCGTCTCGGAGAAGTATATTTTCGAAATTTTGGAGGCCTTAACTAGAGTCAATTATGGCCAGGTAAGCTGCAGTCGTACTGAGAGGACTTGAGGCGTGCTAATGATCCTGCAGAATGTAGATCGCATTCATGCTTTGGAAGGTGCATGTTCCTCTGCAGCAAACGGTGCTACCAGCGTAAAAGGTGCGTGCGCAAATTAAACGTTTGCGTTGCACTCTTGACGCCATGTTCCAGGCGGAAACTACCAGATCTTTGAGAAATTTGTGGAGAAGTCTCGGGCTCGCTTGCATCTTAACACGACAGTATACAGCATTGCGCAAAAGTCCTCGTCTGACCTGTGGACTGTCAAGAGCAGCCGGGGCACAGCCAATTACCACTCTGTAATCCTCGCAGCACCATTCCACGGAAGCCAAATCGACCTAATGCCCTCCATCGCATCTACCATCCCTGAACAACCATATGTGCACTTGCATGTCACACTATTGACGACTACTGCACCACATATCAACCCAGCATACGTCGGTTTACCTGCGGATGGTATTCCGCCCCCAGCACTGCTCACCACTTACCAAGGTGCCAGAGAGGGCGGGAAAGAGCCGGAGTTCAACTCCTTGTCATACTTAGGGGCGGTACAGCCAGGGGAATGGGCGGTCAAAATCTTCTCAAACCATCCTATCTCTGATGAATGGCTGCAGTCCGTGTTTGGCGAAGACAAGATTGGCTGGACATACAGAAAGGAGGTAAGGCTACGTTCCCAAAGTATCAGTGTTCGACAGCTCACTCCTCGACTTTACAGTGGGATGCTTACCCCAAACTCCCACCGACGTCCACATTTGCGCCAGTTAGACTGAGCAAACGCCTGTTCTATGTCAATTCCTTTGAGCCGTTTATCTCAACGATGGAAACAGAAACAGTCTCTTCCAGGAATGCTGTAGATCTGCTGCTCCGTGAAGAGTTTAATGCTGGTATTTGCGGCCCATCACTAGCTGCTAGTGTTGAGCCAGAAATCGCAGACCTGTCAATGTCATGGTTTGAAAGCGCTTCGAAATGGCTTATGGACAAAGCGACCGATTGGAGTCCACCCGCAAAGTCGGAGAGATTTGTTCTTGGATGGGACTGCTAGTAGTTCTTGGATATAACTAGATTTTCAATGGGAAATATATGACAAATCCTCTTTAACCTACAGTACTCTAACTCTGAGTCTGATCACCAACGACCCTGTTTGGGTAGAGATAACGTTGGCAAGTCAACTTGGACAAACAAGCAACAACGTTGGCTTTGTCACTCACTGGCAACGTACTCAACTCTCATGTCGTCTCTACCTCCCATTTACTATCATATACTAAAACGTCCTGTATCCTATGCTCGGGGACTGGCACTACAGGAGGCTGTGCACAGCTTCCAACTTGCCCATCGAGATACCGCTGCATTCCGGGATGTTATGCTTCTGTTAGAGCACCGTCCAGTATACACTGCTGGTCGTAGACAGACAGAAGAGTCAATACGAGATGACAAGGAACGTGTGACGAAACTTGGGGCAGATTTCGTGCACACTTTACGTGGAGGAGAACTCACATTCCATGGTCCTGGGCAAATTGTTGGTTACCCACTTGTCGACCTTGACCGGTGGTCGCCTGTCATGCGAACTAGGGACTTCGTCTGCCGCACGGAGAAGGGACTGAAGAAATATTTTTCGGAAGAGCACGGTGTACAATGTGTTGAATCAGAGCATACCGGACTCTTCACCAGTCCTGCAGCGAAAATCGGAAGCATTGGAATGCAGGTCAGGCATAGGCTTACCAGTCACGGATTTGCATTGAATGTCACGAACGAGCCTTTAGCATGGTTCAACCATGTTATTGCGTGTGGTTTGCCTGACGTAAATGCAACTTCGATTGAAGAGGCTGTACCATCGAAGAAATTCGTACTGCATCAGGAAATGGGTGTTATTGCTCAGTTTCTCGGGCGCCAATTTGAACGAGACATAGCTCCTCTTTCCCAATCAGATGGAGAGCTCAAGTCGATAATAGAGCAAGTAGATGAGCTAGAGACGTCAAATTGACAGGTTCGCGCGATTACCTCGATGCTTTGTCCGTATACTGAAGAAAGATCATTCTAAGCTCCACACCTGGGATGATTATTGGGAACTCGCTACAAAGCATTCAAACCAAAGACTATACTATAATATTCTATTCTGGCTAAACCTGCAACAATCTCTTATATTCCTCTGATGCCTTCTCTATCTCGCCATCCGTTATGTTGAAGGAGTCGGGAACCAGAAGATGTTCTCTCCAGTGCATGCCCAGATATTCTGATATCATTTTCAATGGAACGAGCACCTGGTCGAACGATTTGCCTATTGCTCCGGAGTCGCTATAGGCTTCCGCTGTTGCCCCGGTGGAAGTAATGATTCTGAAGGTTTTACCCCAGAGAGCTCCATCTGTATGGCTTCGATTGTACGCCCATCCTGCAAGCATTACCTTGAAGATGGTCAGTTTCTTCTCGAAGGAGGGCGAAAAGGGAACATACCTCGTCGAAATATGCCTTTAGCAATGCTGGGACAGTATACCAGAACAGCGGAAACTGAAAGACAACGTTATCTGCTTGCTCAAGCGCCAGTTGCTCTGCTGTCACGTCTATCTTTCCGTCTGGGTACAGCGAATCCAGGTGTCGCACAGTTACCCCTGGCAGACTGCGGATACTTCTGAAGAGGTGGGCATTGATATGGGATTGGGAGATGTGAGGATGGCTGAATATAACCATGGTTTTTGACGCTGGTGTCTGAGTAGTTTGTTGGGACTGCATGACGATGCTCGTTCTTATGGTCTTTCAGTGCAACCAGGTCTCCTTAGCTTTTATATGCGACGCGACCTAGCTTGCGTCACCCCTAGCTGTGCCACTTTTCCGCGAGCATGGTTTGTAAACAGCGTGGATCAGTCAGCGTGAGCGCTGAAGAATATCAAGTGGTCGAGAAAGCCCATGACTGCTGAATAGGATGCTATCGTTGCCTGTCGGCAAGTGAGGCATCGCACAAGGTTCCCGTAAAATCCACCTGTGCTTGCCCTCTAATGCAAACACTGTTACTCTGGTTAGCACGTCGGTTCTCCCATATATATATGGATCCACATCTTATTGCAATGCTTGGGAGGATTCTTAAAGATACAAATTGATTACCCCTCGAACCAATGAATTCTGCTGAGAGGAACTTATCCCTCTTGAAGCGGGACATATGTGTTTTAACGGGCATAGGCTCTCAAAGGCCAGCCTTATTGCCGAGGCCTCGTAGGCTCCTTCCCAGTCGGCCTGTGCATAAGGAGTAACGGTAGACTAAACCAATCTTCTGAGGAAAGTTGAAGTCTGCGTAGCCCTCCTTTCATGTTACCGTTAGTTAGGGAAGTGACGCGTAGCCGCTTGAGCACACAGAAGCAAAGGTTGCTAACGAATAGCTTCCACTTTATTAGGAATGCTATAGTCATTGAAAGATGTCACTTGAGTAGTGGAGGAGTGACTTCGTTGAACTTCGGGTTAGGTCCAAGGACCAAGCTGGATAACCAATCGGTTTGATTTTGCAGCCGGCTTGCCGAGTAACAAAATTCGCTCTTGAAATTTATGCGTCGGGAGCAGCTAAGTTGTAATTACACAGGTCGGTGAACATCGTTGCAAATACACCATTGTCCATTTTTACGCAACCCAATCTTCCATTCAGAAGTGAACAAGCGAAGCGGAGTCGGAGATTGAACTTCATTATCGGAGTTCTAAATATTAAAAATGCCACGTGTGTCTTGATAAAGTCGAAATTTCCGCAATTTTCACTTTCTAACCCCAAACCTAACTTTACGACCACCCATGAGCGTCGTCTCCTATATCTCGACCACATCCGGCGTGCGCATCAATGCACGTCTTGCACTATTCATGGACAACCTGCTCGCCATCGGACTCGGAACAGGGATACGAATTGTCGTGGACAGTGTCAGTCGCCATGACCTGAAGCTCGCCGGCACTCTGATTGGACTCTGGGAAGGAGTGGTCATGATGCACTTTATACAGAAGACACCACGATCTTTCGACCCTTACCTCGCATTCGGCACAAGACTTGCCATTGACTGGCTCTTGAACGAAGATGTGTGGCGGTTAATGCTTGTGTTACTGTGGACAGGGATGGGCATGATTCTGACAGACATTGGGCCTGCGCTGTGGAAGCAAACAGGATTGCACAGAGTGTGGAGAACGCTCAGGAAGGACGTGACTTATATCTCACGTTCAATGCCCGAAGTGACGATCCCAGATTTCCAATTTCCAGAATTCAAACTTCCTTCCTCCCGCTCTGTCCGCTTCATGTCATCAAGCAGCAAGAGAAGGCGAACCTCCGGCGAAGCAAGCTCTGCTCGCAGCCCAATATCTGGCACATCTTCCTTTACCAGAGCACGAACAGTCCAAATCTCGGACTCACCTACCACCTCTCTTTTATCCTCACCGCCCGCGAAACCACCCTTAGCGCCAGGAAGACAATGGGCTCGCAAAGCCCCGGGCGCATTCGAGACAGAGACAGAAACAGAGACTGCCTCTCGCTCAACCTTGACCCGACAACAGAGAGGCTTTACCCAACCAGGTACCTCTCAAAACGCAACCTTTGCCTTCCATCGTGTTCCTTCAAGAGATAGCGACAGCACAGATGACGCCTCTTCAGACGACTATGCCACGACACCTAATGCCGCTGACATTCCAGAGATTCCCATGGAACAGTTCAGTCGAGAGATCAAGATCAAGAAAGATGACTTCCCACCCACACCAACCGACTCAGTGCCACCCCTCGACTTTTTACGCCAACAACAAGTGCGGCAGGAAGCATACATCAGAGTACCCACCTCTATGCCTACCATTCCAGATGACATACCTGTCAGTAGATCAGCCTCGAAAGGAAAACGCCCTGCTGTATCATCCCGCGACACCACACCAGTTCCAGAGCGGTCAACCTCCCGCCAAGCAACACCCATTCCAGACCGCTTTTCATCTCGACAGGCTACCCCCACTCAAGAGACGCCCCTCCCACCTCCGAAAGATACCAAAGGCAAAGGAAGGGCCATTCCTAAATTGAAAACAACAACAATGAGCCAGGCCAAGGCTTTTGTCGAACCGACAACTGAAATGAACAACTTGGTGAACATTACCTCCACTTACGCAACACCAGCCGCTATTCCATCACCCGTTCCTATTGTCGAGGAAGTCGTCCCTGCCATGCCAATTCCTCGGCCTGCAACAGGTTCTTTTGCAGACGTTAGGATCAGCACAGGTTCTGCTCCTCCTCCGTACATGGACCCCTTCGACGAGCCACTATCGAAGACATTGGCAGAGTTGGGGGCGAATGACGAAGATGAGAAGAAAGCGGCTACGGAATATGACGATGTGAAGTCAAGACTTGACGATGAACCTGTGATTCTGGCTCCTTTACAGCCAGATCCAGTGAGCCCTATGAGGAAAACGGCATCTCCAGAACCCATTGCGCGTGTTTCGAGAGCAGGTAGTATAGCACCTTCGGATATAGGTGCACCTGTATCAAGGGCAGGCAGTCGACCTCCTACCGAGGTTGGGTCTCGTATTCCTCGGGCGTCCAGCATTAAACCGGCATCTGAAGTTGCAGGCGTTGCGTCTGGAGCTGCTAGCAAAGCTGTCTCTGAGGCAGCTGAACCACGTTCCAGGTCTGCGAGCAAGCCAAGGGCCGAAACCGTTCCGTCTTCCCGAGCGGCCAGTGTCGTGCCAGCTGATATTCCCATACCACCGTCAAGAGCAGGAAGTAGACCACCCACTGAAATTGGTGCACCGACTGTCATATCTAGGCCAGGCAGTACTAGACCTATTGTAGACGCTTCAGCACCGGGATCGAGAAGTGGGAGCAGGCCTCCCACCGAGGTTAGCGCCTCTGTGCCAGTTCCAGCTCCAGTTGTTCGCCCTGCCGCAGAGCTATTCGCTAGCCACTCTGGAGCACCTCCGACACCAGAGCCAGAGCCAGAAGCAGAAGTTGCAGCAGCAGAAGAAGAGGAGGCCCCTCCGGCATCATCCGCCGCATCTGACTTCAACATGGACGTCACCAATGTTGATCGCATTAACCAAGGGCTCGAGTTCCGCAGGAGAGCCATTGACTTCGATCGGATGATCAAGGACGGCATTGCAGATCAGGAGGAGCTGGCAATAGTTGAGCGCAAGAAAGCCAAGTTCATTCGACGAGCAGAGAAGAGTTTTATGATTGGTGCGTTTATATTCTACTCTGTTGCTGGCGTTTACTCATGATGAAAAAATCTTAGACTCCGCGGACATGTATGCCTCGCCAAAGATCGATCTCAGTAGTGTTACCGCGAAGGACCAGGCTGTGAAACTCATAGAATCCAGGCTGATGAACTTACTAGCTGCTGGAACGGCTAAGCATATGGAGATCATCATTGCAAAGGGTGTGAAAGGCAAATTCTTGCGCCCCTCAATCACCGAGTACTTCAAAATGTGCGTATTCGCTCTTGCTGTAGTTCGAGTTTCAACTAATTTCTGTTTGATTAGTCTCAATCTGGCCGTGCAAGAGAGTGCGCGGACGAAAGGCGTCGCTCTTGGCGTAATTCTGCCTACTGTGGAGACGTGATGATAACGCGAATCGAGGATGGATGACTTTCTCTCTTTCTCTCCGGTCTATATCGTGATGATTATCTGTATATTTTCATTTTCATTTCGTTGTTTATTTGTATTTTCCCGTGAAGTGTATATGCTTACTTATCGTTGCAATGACAAACTCAGTGAAGTCCTTTTTTAATCAGAATCGTTATCATATTCGTGGCGAAGAATGGCCATAGAGCAGGAACCACAAGAGAGCAGGTATGCGATATGCAGGTAGTTAACACAAGATATACAGCAAGTTTGAAAACAGGAGTCCAAAGTAAACCGGAAAAATCAGTCTGATAGCGACCACATAAAGGACTGCCCCCCTTCCTCCCCATGGCAGAGGCTCTCCCTAAAAGATAAAGGTGTCAAAACATAGCATTGATACTGAGCCGGGAAACTTACCCAAGAAACTTTAGCGCTGTAATCGATTTCCCGCTTCGAGCTCGGAAGTAAGGCCATCGAAGTGGAATAAGTTCCCACCGTACTTTCTCCTCTGTGACAGCATACTGTCTGTGCACCCACGTCCATAGTGCAATCTGTCCTTTGTCATCCCCTGTCGCTAGTACCCCGTGGTAAGAGTACTCCCTCTCATGGAACGCTAGTGTATTGACACTACCAAGCGCCTTAGAAAATTGTATATCCATTGATCCAAGAGGCAATATAGCTATTGGCCGCGCATTCAGAGTGTGCAGGCAAAGTTTTTCCGCGGATGCTGTCGCAATGTAACCCTACGAACTGTGAGCAATATGACTAACAAAATCAGTCAGTGCTCACGGTGCTTTCGTTGATAGCGATGCATTTGATTTCAGACGAATGTGATAGGATGGATTGAACATAGCATGCTCTATTCAAGTCCCATATCACTATTTCACCGCTCGCTGATCCACTCACAATAGCAGACCAGGTCCGTGAGGATGAGATAGTAGTCACAGAATGCTCGTGATATCGAAGCAAGCTTAGACACTCTAACGTCGGCGGTTTTTTCAGCTTCCATAGTCGAATGTGATGATCTGAAGATCCAGTGACAAGTGTTGAGGAATCCGCGAACGAGGCGCAAGCAACAAATGCCTGCTCAATAATTTGCATCACCTGGATTTGTCATTAGTGTAAAGGTATAGACCATTTATCGTGGGTTATACCTTTGATTCAAGCAGTAATTTAAAATCGCCCCTGTCTTCACTCCAGGACACATATAGATGTGGAGATGAGGGCACGACTAAGGTATGGGCAGGGCAAGGAATCACCTTCTCGCCGCTGACATCGAATGCGAGCTCTTTGACAGGCACTTTCGAGCCCAGATCTGGAGTGCAGAATTTAGAAATGAGAATTCAAGTATCGAGAATGCTTGCCTGAAAATGGCTTAGAATCCTGAAGTAAGAGATGCGCATCTTCCTCAATGCCGTGCATTAATCCAATAGCCAGCGTCGGTACTCCATGGTCGAATCGCGGAGGATGGGGGTTTCGGAATATCTTTCTGGGTGTTTGGCCAACTGGATCGTAGCTGGTCAACAGATGTTCAGTTATGTGCATTCAGGAGCTCACAGTTGTGTACAATGCCAACTTTCGCTTCGCGTTCCATCTCATCTTTAATGGAGTCAAGATCTACAGCATTCTCCTCGTAGGACAGGGGATGGAAGACATTCAAGTCCTCCACACTTCGCTGCTTGCATCCCCAAATCAAATCGATCCATGCAGGAAGATGGGCGGAGACATGCTGACTCTCGAGTGCCCTACGGTTCATTGTCACAAACAATAGTGGATCGCCTTTGGCCCAAGGTGGTAGCACGACATCCCCAACTTGTTCACCTGTTTCGGACTTGACTCCCATATTGAGATCATTTACATTCTCGAGAAATCTATCATAGGGATTGAGTGTATCATATAGGCTCTGGCAGAAGAGACATACTCAGGACAGTGGAAGAATTCAGGGACAAGCTCCCGCACATCGCCTCCCCTGGTTTCGGTTGCCGCCCCCGCCCAGGTCTTCGCAACGTTCGTGAACAGCCGCTCTGGAAGATCAAAACCTTGCCCTCCTTGCAAGGTGCGGAAAATGCCTGTAAACGGCTCAATTCGAAGCAAGAAGTGAGCGACAACCATGCTAGAAGAGAAATGGGTCCCATAATGGAACGGGAGCTGTGAAACATCGGTGGTATCCGCTACGAATGATTGTAGCGACTCGTAACGGGTCTCTGCAATAGCACGACGCGCAGGCGTCAACGCTCCCATTGGTTTCGATAGACTAGGATTGGATTAGAAAGTTAGGAAAGACGAAGGTTGGAAGAATGCCCACTCTCGGTAGATGGCAGGATTAGTCAGATCTAGCTCGTCCGAGGTATAGTCTTGAATAACCCATGCTATAAAGCAAGTTAGTCAAGTCACAAATGCACCCTCGCGCATGACTCACGGAATACTGGGTACTGGGTAGCATCGCCTGGAGTTCTTCCCGAAACTTGATTGATGACACTAAGATAGGTGAACTAGAGCACTCCATCAGCCCATTGTTCAACATGATAGCACTTGTACTAACGTTGCTTATTTCTCTGGCTTGCCATTTGCGAGTCGCTATATTGAGCTCCGTCTCCCGGGATTTTGCATCACTCGCCAAAAAGAAGCCTAGTCTGGAAGACATTTTGCCAAATACAGCGGACGGATCTATTACATCGCTCCCTGTACGACTATGTCGCTGGTCCAAATGACGTCTTGTGTCCTTTCGCTGATTTTTGTTGACAAATATGAGTAGAAGCGACTGCGAGTTCTTAAAGTACAATTCAAGGCTAGCAAGACAGCCGTTTAGCGAAGTGTGGATAAGGATTTTCAAAATTACGACGCACGCAACATCGCGGAACAAGACGTTCCGCTCGCTGAGAGCAGTGACCTCTTCCTTCTTCCATCTGTCTGCCCTGTTCCTTTCGTTGTTCCAGGAAACAGGGAGAAAGAACATGGCTTTCTTCTCATTCTCTTCTAAGTCCTCCACTCCAACAATTTCGTCAGTGTTAGACGAGGTTCGCTTGTAAACAAGACCATCGATGATGTATACATGTGTTCGACCAATAACAATAAGCGCAGCTAAGATGAACGATTAATGGCAGAAAATTGGGGCGATAACGTAAAGAACCCACGAAGTACGTTGACACCTACGACTCTTGCAACTGTCTGCACATGCTCGATCACATCTCCACGCTCTAACTCTGCGCGAACTCTGCGATGTTTGTCTTCGTCTTCCCTCCCTAATCCTGCCATTGATTGCTCTGGGATGGCCATAAGACAAGAGACAGCGTCTGGCAATGGCTGGCTTACCAGAGATACTCGATACATCATAATTGGTCTCCCAAGGTGGAACGACTGGTTTGCCGTCAGTTACGCTTTCATGCCTTGATGGTTGTGAATCGAGAGATGAGGTCTCGTCTCTTTCATGATATCGCGCATTAAAACTGTGCACATCTTCATACTGCAGTTTCTTGCGAATCCGTTGAGGACCTTCGGTCTCGTCTAGTCTCCATTTCGGGGAGTTTTCGATGTCAGATTTGAGGATATCTATTCGCTGATGAGCGATTTTCTTCCGTTTGTCGTTCCAATCCAACAAAAACTTTCTTTTCCGCCTACTCTCTGATGCCCGTACGTTGTTCGACCAGTCTTTCATACGAGCGATAACTTTGTCTGCATTACGCCAATCTTGTGCATCATTGATTGCCGCAATTGGGGCGGAGCGCAAATCTAGGACACGAGTCGAGGATAGAAGGGTCTCAGCAAACTGGATGGTAGTCTGAATCTACGACATCCACGTCATTAGTATCTTGGATGTTCCAGTACAAAGCAGCCATACCTCTCGCTTTAGGCCTGGCGGCCATGCTGGGGTTTCTTGCAGTGCTAGAAGGCAGCCAGCGAAATGGGTAATCTGTTGTAGGACTTCGCGTCCTTGAGTATGTAGCGTTAACGGGTCCTCCAACAAGTACAAGCTCTTGACATAGTTCCGGTAGACCCTATGAAATTGATTTATAGCTGATTTACTTTTCGGCCAGACCTGGCGGAACGATGCCGAGGAAGAATGGAGTTGGTTAAGACCAGACAAGATATAAATTACGAGGCTGTCTAGCAAAATGGCGTGAGCAAAACAAATAAAGAACTTCGAAATGAGGATTAATAACAGATCTCACCTGCATTTACGTTCAGGCTCTCTAACGAACTTTGGAGCAAACCAAGAATCGCTGGAAGGACATGAACATGCAGGACTCTAGATTCTTGCCCTTCTCCCTCAGTGTCCATTAGAATAGTGAAGAGTTCCTGTGCGAGCACTGTGTTGCCTTTGGCTTCCTGAGACAGGTCCAAGGTTGACAGGGTGCGGTGAAGGACGTCCCAGCCTCCGACCAAAGCAAACTTGCGTGCAAAACTCTCCTGCTGCAAGGAATGAAGACAGACAGCAAGGAATTGAGTCACTTGTCCAATGGCAGTCGTGCGGCCACTGCTGCAAAGCAAAAGCAGAACGATACGGGCCAACGGTATTGCTGCAGACAAGTTACGTGTTGACGACTGGGAAGCCGAAAGGTGCTTGCATAAGGAGCGAAATACCCCGGATGCTTGTGCTGGGCTATCCGTATCCTCTTGAAATGCCGATCTTTAGAATATTCTGGCACACATTACACCCGGAGCACTCACCATCGCCGAGTGCAGCAGCCAAATACGAAAAAAGTGGCTTGACTTCATCCTCTCTATCAAATCCTCGAGCTTCAACAACCATTACGAGTGCATCAGAGAGCATCTCTATCCCCTCTTGTTTAAACCAACCTGCACGTAACGCAGAGAGAATTCTCCTCACAACCCCAAGCTTCGCAGACCTGTGTTTTGCATTAAAGCGAGAAAATTTGCTCCCAAAAGCGGACTTTGAAGACGAAGGCGATGAATAAAGGGCGTAGAAGCTATCAAAAAAGGAAGCCTGCAGTTCAGTGGAGACTTTTGACCATAGTTGAAGATCAAGGATAATCGACTCATATGCTTGCACATTTGTAATGGTGGACTGACTGCAAACTGGTCTTGAGCAAATCTTCAGAATAGTCCATATCTAGAACCCACGTTGTATCAAAACGAATACCAGTTAGCTCCATCACGATCTCGAAAGACGTCCTGTTGAGCAAGTCTAACTCTGCTTTTTCACACAGTATGTGAGCAAGAATGTCGTAGCCATTCATGCTTTCCAAATCTTCTGCGTTTGACCAGCTAAACCGAACAGAATCATAGAGAATGGACAGTGCTCGGGATAGTTCATGCGGCGTCTTAATAGAGAAATTCAGTGCTGGCTATAGGTGGATATTAGAAGAAAAATATTGACGTACTCTGGTGCTCTCGATAAGCCCTAGAATGTCACGCATACCTCGGGGGGACCGAGATACAGCATCATCCATACGATTTACCAAGATAGGTAGAACTCTACCCAGTTCTTCAACATCTTCTGTGTGCAAGGGCGAGATGCTAAAAATCATGTCGTCCTTGTCAAATCCTATGCCTTGTCCTCTGATTACCTTCACAACTTGAATATCTTCATATTTCGCATACGACGAAGAAATGGGCTGTGATGTAGATAACCCACGAGCATGCGACTGATAGTGAGGCAGCACTGCAGGAACTGGAGCGAAAGATGCCAAACTTAGATTCACCCCAGTACTCCCTTCATAAGTGAGAAAGCGACTCAGTTTCTTATCTTGAAAGTTGCCATGATACCGAACGCCGAGCAGGTGAACAAATCGAACGAGATCATCCACTAAATTTCATCAGAAATTTGAACACATTCAATGAGTCAATCAACTCACACAGAACTCGGCGAAGAAAAGTGGCTGAAGCTAAATTCCATGTCATGTCGCTTTTCGTGTCTCCAAACATCCACATGGGCTCTTCACGACTGGCAGTGAGATTAGGCGCAAGGACAGAGGAAAAGCCATGAATGCCATCGAGATAAAAGTCTATCTTGGTGCCGTCCGGCCTTCCCTTGCCTCTTCTTATGCGAGTATCTGCCAGTGTTAAGGTGACATGGGTCCATCGTCTAACAGGCAGCTTCCCAATTGTTGCACGTCTTGCCTCAGCAGAGTGTTGACTCGCAAACGAGAGCAGTACACTTCCGCTCTCATCGACAGTCATCTTGAAAGTGGCATTTGACAAAAGTGTATAGTCTGAGGTAGGCAGGGTATCAATCATGAGCCACATCTGACTCCAATGTAAGTTATATCCTCAAATAGACCACTGCAAAAGCAACTGACCATCAAAGTACCTGTATATGCATCTTCGGCATCGATATACAGCTGACTTGAACGAATGAAGGACCAGTGATTGGTTGTTCTACCCCCATTTTTCATGCCTGCTCTCAAGAGCTCTAATATCTGACCTCTCTCGTACTCATTGTTTGCTTGACTGAGGGAATGTAGAAGCGATTTGTAGACTGGGGTGGTACAACCTGTAGCGAGGGTATGCTTGACCAGCTTCTTATGTGACTGGAATGAATCTAGATGAGCGGGAAGCCAGGACAAGACAGCCCGATTGCGAAGGGAATCCGTGCATAGAATGTCCAAAGCATCGTAATAGGTGGCGTTATCGTTGGAAGAGCGCAACACAATAGGCAACACATCTGGATGTATAATGGTCGTTTGGCGGAGGTCTTCCAAGCGGAGAGGAAGGATAGGAGTAGGATCTAAACTGAATACGAAGAATAGGTCCCGCAGGGAACGACTTTGCAATAAGTGTTCAATGGATACTTGAAGGGAGTCGTAACCAACGTTGCTCTAGCGGACACAAATTAGGTCGGGCGAGATCCTTATTACTGATGGACACACGCACCTGGAACCAACGGTCGCCATCATCTGAATCTAACGCGCAGCGCAACAGTTCTAGGGTTTTCTGAACTGTATCCACATTATTGACATCACAGATAGACAGAGAACCAAGTAGAGCAGCTGCTCCATCCATTTCGCGGAACACTTCGCGTGTCAAGCGAGAGTTCGCACTATTCTGCATCACTCGAAGCGTCTCATCTAACGTCTTGAAAACAGTTTGCATTAGGTCAACGAACCAGCGTATCGTCCATCTAAGAATGCTTACTTGACTAGTCACATTTTCCTTGAGCCTCTCAACTGCTTCTCGAGTTATCTCGAGTAGCACGTCTCTTGCAAAGTCTTCTGGTCCGTTCTCCTCAACCGGGGCAACAGTGTCAACAGTAGGCGTTGAGGGGAATTGATTGCGAAAGGGCGTTATGATTTGTTTAAACATAGTGTAAGACACATTCAGGTCATTCTATGCTCTATGTCGTGTGTTGTTAGCGTACAACGTGGTGGTAAGAGGTAAAGTAGGTAGGCAATTCGAAATGAATATTCGATTACATATAGTTGACGCCGGCCCGCCACAATCAATGACTGAGAAAATAACACAAGAACGGTACCTTCATTGTTGGCAATATAGGAGAGCAAGGTGGTGGTGTCCAAACTCAATGACATTATGGTCGGCACTATATGTACAAAAATGCAAATGAAGAATCTCTGGGAGAAACAACAAGATATATGAATATGTAAGGTAAAAGTCTACTGCGTTCAGTGACTAGTACAGACCCGAACCAGGGAATAGCTGATCAGAGCCTTCATCATCACTGTCAGAGTCAATCCGGCGCGAATGTGCCATAGGTATCTGCTGTGATTCGACAAGAGGGCTGTTGTCAAACGGATCCAAATCCTCTGGGGGTTGTAGAAGTGGCGATGCAACTTTTGCAACTGG
>Ga0247730_1000242_pt1 | contig 49190 bp, 51 predicted proteins | sample UWRJL073202C2_FD_180959 | JGI IMG/M metagenome (GOLD analysis project Ga0247730, IMG submission 180959) | Plant litter microbial communities from Arlington Agricultural Research Station in Wisconsin, United States - UWRJ-L073-202C-2 | ecosystem: Environmental > Terrestrial > Plant litter >... | reverse complement strand
GACCTCGGGATGCGAAACCATCCTATGGGAAGACGGCGCTAAAGATGTCGTAGAACAGATACGCGCAATCTCAAACGGACGCGGTGCTGACGTCTGCGTAGACGCCGTAGGTTTTGAGCCTGACCGCAGCCTCCTGGACAGGGCAAAAGCCGTACTGCATCTGGAAAAGGGTTCTGTGAAGGTGCTGGAAGCCTGCATGAGCGCTGTTAGGCGCGGCGGCATCGTTTCCGTGCTCGGCGTATATCCTTATCTTTACGACAACTTCCCTATCGGTCAGTTTTTCGACAAGGGAATCACGATCCGCGGCGGCCAGGCGCCTGCGCAAAAACACATCGACAAGCTGCTGGAATATGTGGTGCAGGGAAAGGTGAAGCTGGACGACATCATCACGCACCGCCTGCCGCTGTCTGAAATTGCGCATGCCTACGATATTTTTAACAAGCGCGAGGACGGCTGCGTAAAAGTAGTGCTTGATCCCTGGAGCTAGCTAGCTCTAGCTGTAATATAAAAAGCCTGCAAGAAGTACTTGCAGGCTTTTTTTTGGAGCCCTAGAATAGATAAAATTATTCTTTCCGGCCGCCCTCATCGGCATCGGCATTGAATAAGGTAATCGCAATATCGGTTAAAATTTTATCCGCTTCAATCTCTTCAGCAAGCGTCTGCTGCAATAGTTCGGCTGCCTCGTTTTCTCCCAAACTTTCGCAAAGGAAAAAAGCATTCCGTAGGTCGCGATTTCATAATGCTCTACCTTTTTCCGATTAAAAAATATCATTTTTTAATCGCACACAATTGGGCAAGGTTTGGAAACTTTTAAGGCGATTGAAAAATTGGGTGGCGAAGGAATTAATGCGAAAAAAGCTTCGTCAAATATTACGAAGACCGACGTTCTGAAGACTGGCTGAAAATAAAAACCAGCAAACAGCAAGAAATGGTCATCGGCGGTTTTACAGAACCCAGCGGAAGCAGAAACGGACTTGGAGCTTTGCTATTAGCCTTTTATGAAGGTGATGATTTCATTTATTCAGGAAAAGTCGGGACTGGATTTTCAGACGAAATTTTGAAAGAACAGCCCAGCGAGGTAGCACCAGCATATGTCTTCCTTGCTTGAGATGAAAGCTCATACATTCCGGGACAGATGATACACGTGAACGGTGGCACTCCCATCGGAGGATGACCAGAAAAGCAAATCCTTCATTGGCATAATTTTAGACATTTTAGATTTGCTAATACAATTTTTTAATCTATTTCACCGTGGACATTGAAACAAAAAATAGAATAAAAATAAGTTATAATGATAAGCATTGCTGCCCACTCCGGCCATAGATGCAGTTTGGTTTCCAATTTACCTAATTTTAGCTTTTAGCTGTTAAATTTAGTTTCGCTTGCGGTCTGTTTTCAAATAATCTAATTATATAGATAGCTACAACTCATTATTAATTTTGCATATTTCGGTTTTACTGATATGGTGTTCAAAAACAAAACATAAAAAACTACTAAACAACAATTTAAGTTTACTTTTACAAACTTTCAAAGAAAATTTGAATAGGAATTTGGTGTTCGATTAAACTTCCATTCGCTCCATAAATGCCAAATGGCGCCATCTGGAGAAATTCTGACTCACAGTTTCAAAAGTTGCCTGCAGGAAATGTCCTGATGATAGATCTTTCCAAAGCGTAACATGCGGGCGCCCATTTCTGAGAGTTCTTTCAAATATTCTTCATATCCAAAATAGGTCTGCCCTCCCCATGACAGGACAAATAATGCTGCGAAACATATAGAAAGCGAATTGTTCTGGAAAAACTTTTTCATTTTTATGTGTATTTCTATTATAAAGTTCCGACATTAAGCACTTGTTAATTTTATATTTCTGTGAGTAATTTTTATAAAATTTTACAAGTAATTAAAATGTGCTATATTCTGCTTTGATAATGGAATTGTAAAAGATTTCATGAAACCAAGATGTTTTTCTGACATCAGTTTTCTCAATACGGTGGCTTCCTCGCAAAACCATACTTACTCATAGCATTTATCCTGAAGTAATCGTTCAGGATTTCTGCCTTGTCATTCAGCAGTCTCTTGGCTATGCTGGTATGGGGAATGTTGCAGGAAGATTTAAGCGATGTCATGAGTTTTTTAATTGGCTGGGGATTCCCGAATTCCACATAGCGTGCTGTAACTGCCATGATTGAATAGGTTTGCATTTTTTAATTTATAAGGAAAGGCTCTGCGGGCTGCAGTAATTTTGCTACAGCTTTTGGAAATCAGAATCATCGGCAAGGCTGTCATCAAGCGTTATGCGGCCAATAGAATGCAGGTTTCTTTCTCCGATTCAGAGATTGCATCTAATTTTTTTTTGCGATGCAATTTGAAATTCAATTGATTCTGGTAGGGAAAGTGCTATGCCTACAAGATCTTCCCTGCTTTCATCGACAATCTTATTTCCATATGCAAATGGAAATCCATATTTGCCGCCGCAAAGTTATATTCTTGTGAAAAAATAAAAAAAAACCGGCTAGCAGTTAAGGTTTCTTTTGGCGGGCTAACGTGTAAAATTCAACAGCATTTATTTTATTAAAATATCAACTTTTGTACTTCAATTTCCGCTACATCGCCACAAAAGTCAGGCTGTAAAAAAACTCAAAATCCTTGCAAAAACCAATATTCTATCACACTGAAAAGCCAGCGCTTCAAATCCATCATTTCTACAAAAGTGAACAATCTATCGAAATATAATCCTAAAAACTCTTAAAAATAATTTGATTACGGTCAATCCCAATGATTTTTTGCATCATTATAATTATATATACAAAAATTAAAACGGAGTTGGTTAAATTTAGCTTCATCCAGTTTATAATCTACAAATTTTCTAACGTCAGATAAATTACTTGGTCTTTTAGAACTACATTAGCTCTTTTTTAGTTGTAATTTTAATTACTAAAAAACTACCCATCATGGGATAAAAAAATCCATTTATGGGTAGTTTTTCTTAAATTTTACTATTGTATGTTACTTCAGACCATTCTGAAAAATATTTCGAGCTTCTTTTAATTGTTCTTCAAGTGTAACGTCTTTAGGCCACGTCAAATACAGGTGTACCAGTTGTTCCCGTTTGCCGTGGAGAAGATTACGTTTGGTTTTGGGATACCAAAATAAGAGATCTTCTTTCGTCAGATCGGTACAATATATCGGTGAACCAGGCTCCTGCCGCCAAGATTGGGCTACACTACCGATGTCCGCAGAGTCAAAGCCAATTGACTCAATAAGTTCCGCAACGATTTCTTTAGATCTTGAGTCATCACCCGAAATGGGTAAAGCGATACGTCCTTCTGAACCAGATGAAAGTTCAGAGCGTATCATAGAGTGCGCAAACATAGTATTAAAGGATTTTATGACAGGATATTTAATTAGGTTTGACAGCCACGCGCTTTCAACCATACCATTCTCAAGCTCTTGAATTTGACCATCTCTGAATGGGTAATAGTTTAACGTGTCGATTACCACGGTTCCAGTTTTGACCTTCTCAAAAAGACCCGCAGGTAAATCCTGAACATTTTTGTTGGGAATGACCAAGAAAATAACATCTACGTCTTTGACGGCCTCTTCAACACCGACCGCCTCGGCTCCAACTTCGCTTGCGTAATCTTTCAAGCTTTCGGGACCTCTTGAATTTGCAATCTTTATGCCGTGCCCAGCCGCACTTAACTTACGGATGATTGCATCGCCCATACTGCCGGTACCTATAACTCCAATTTTCATAAGTTTTTGTTATTAGCTGTTAGAAATTAGCGGGCGCCTCCGCTAACCATAATAATTTCGCCGGTAATCCATTGTGCTTCATTTGAAGCTAAAAACGCTGTCAGATTTGCAATATCTTCTGGAAATCCAATTCTGCTCAAAGGAATTCCTGCAACCAAAGTATTTTCAAACTCTTCAGTCAGCCCTGCTTTTTGCGCACCTTCTGTTCTGATTGAGCCCGGATTGATTTGGTTAACTCTTATTTTTCGTGATGCCAGTTCTTTAGAAAGCACTTTTGTAATACCATCTACGGCTGCTTTACTAGAAGAATAGGCAACGGCGGCGGCAGGTGCAGAAGTTGCAACAATAGAACCAATATTGATAATACTTCCACCATCGTTAAAGTGACCAAGCGCAGACTTAATTGCAAACATTGGGGCAAATACGTTTGTGTTGAACAGACGTTTAACCTCTTCGAGTGTTATTGCTTCGATCGGGTGAAATGTAAAAACTCCCGCATTGTTAACGAAGATGTCAAGTTTGCCGAATTCATTGGCAGCTTGCTCTACCAGCGACTCTAAATCTTGTATCTCAGTAACGTCTGCTTTTATAGCTATTGCTTTAGCCCCTGAAGTTTCAATTTCTTTAACGAGTTTTTCGGCAGCGTCTTTATTTGATTTGTAGCTAAATACTACATTGGCACCATCTTTTGCTAATTTTCTAACGATTCCAGCACCAATTCCTTGTGAGCCGCCTGTAACTACTGCGACTTTGTTTGCTAACTTTTTATCCATTTTTAGGTATTTATTTTAAATTGTTCCGCAAAGATACTTTTCTTTGTTTCCTTATGATACTAATTTGAAAATAAAGTAGTTACTTTGCAGTAACAATAAGAATTTTAAAGATGAGAGACGCAAGATTCAACTTTTCAAAATGTTCGATGACCAGGTCAATGGGCATTATTGGTAATAAGTGGAAACCTATAATAATCTATATATTGCAAAAACGCAGAATAAGGTTCGGACAATTAGACGCCATTATTCCATTGATAACCAGGAAAGTTTTAACTGAACAGTTGAAGGAATTAGAAGATGATGGAATAGTAGTAAGGGAAGCATTTCGTGAAATTCCCCCAAGAGTCGAGTACTCATTGACTGAAAAAGGCTTAGAACTCCTGCCTATTTTAAATTCAATAATTGTTTGGAATGAAAAACATGAAACAGCCCCAAGAGAAAATTACTGTCCAACTAGTTCATTTTTTAAAGAGCTAGATATGTAAGATGATTTTACCCTGATTTTACCAAATGCTGTAAATCCGGGTCATTCTTGATGCGTTCCAATTCGCTTTCAATGATTAGAACAATATCTTTTTTTATCTGTTTGTAATTCGCTTCAATTTCCTGTTTCATCCTGTCGTTGCCGTCATTGTCTGCAAAGGACCGAATATTCGGTATTTTCTGGCATGCTTTTGTTTCTGCAGCCACCTTTTCATTATCCACAACAATTTCCGCATGGAAGATTTTCTGCTCGATGCGCTCGTCAAAATTGTCCGATACAGCACCTACAAACACCCCCTGCGTCAATGTGGAGATTTTGGAAGCCGGTATGAGGCTGTCCAATTGGGTAGATATCGAAGTAGAGGTATCATTGCGATTGATGCTCATGCTCTGCCTTTTCTGCAGCACCTTCCCGAATCGCTCCGAAAGGCTCTTGGCCGTCTCCCCTACCACCTGTCCGCTAAAAATATTCCCTACCGTATTCTGGATCACTTTAGCTTCCTTGTCCCCGTAATCACGGATCAATTGGGAGAAATCTTGGAAGCCCAAACAAACCGCCACCTTATTGCTTCTTGCCGTTGCAATTAAATTATCCAATCCCCTGAAGTAAATGGTGGGCAGCTCGTCAATGATGACCGAACTTTTTAACTGCCCTTTCTTGTTAATGAGTTTTACGATCCGCGAATTGTACAATCCAAGTGCAGCAGAGTAGATATTCTGGCGGTCGGGGTTATTCCCAACGCACAAAATTTTCGGCGCTGCCGGATTATTGATGTCCAAGGAAAAATCATCGCCCGTCATTACCCAGTACAGCTGTGGCGAAATCATCCTTGAAAGGGGAATCTTTGCTGAAGCTATCTGTCCCTGCAGTTGGTCCTGTGCGCCTCCCTGCCAGGCATCCATAAAAGGCGACAGGTAATTTTCCAAATCAGGGTAAGAGGTTAAAATCGTAAATACGTCCGAATATTTCTTATTCAACAGTTCGATGGCGTGCGGAAACGTACAGTACCTGCCGTCGTCATAGATTTTCAGATACCATATTATGGCAGCCAGCAGGATGATCGGGCTTTCCACGAAAAAATCACCCTGCTTCTGTATCCAGCTGCGGTTGAGGTTCAGCATTATGGTATAGGCGGCTTCGTAGGCATCCGAGATATCTGTCATGAAATCAGGATTAAGGGGATTGCAGCGGTGGCTCCTGCGCGGGTCGTCAAAGTTGATGACGTAAAATTTGGGCGGTACTTCGTACTTGTCCCTGTGCTTCAATAAATGATTGTAGGCAATGGTAGAGAGGTCGTCAAACTTAAAATCGTAGATGTACATTGAAAAGCCTTTTTCAATCTGCTGCTTGATGTAATTATTTACGATAGCGTATGATTTCCCTGAACCAGGCGTTCCCAATACGATAGTAGCCCGAAACGGATTGACGATGTTTATCCAGCCGTCGTTCCACTTATTCTTATAATAAAACTTGGTGGGAAGATTGACAGAATATTCGTTTTCCATCAGTTTGGTTTCCTGCTGGAAGCTTTCGTTCTCATTATTGAAAACGTCTTCCATCAGATGGGTGCGGAGCAGCCGGCTCATCCAAAGTCCGGCTGCCATCAGGGCAATATAGCCTAAGCCTGTGGTAAGTATATAAAGGAATGTAGCCGTGTTCAATGATAGCCCAAGTAAAGGTGTATTTAGAAAAAACAGGATAGATCCGATTCCCAAAGCCGCATAAATTTTAGGCCAGGTTACTTTTTCGTTTTTCACGCCCTTTGTCCCCAGACAGCTCAAAGCCAGCAAAATCAAAGCAAATATTTTGGTATATAAAGTGTGCGAGAACAATCCCGCCGTTCGGTCGAAATTGCCTAGTATCTTATTGATGACTTCCAACGTCCAGCCACGTTCCATAAAGAAACCATAGCAGAACCAATACAAATGCATCAGCAGCAAAAGGATGCTTACAGCCCGCATAAACGCCATTATCTTGGCTAAGCCTCTTAAATCATCTTCTCCCTGCATTATTTGAATTTGAATGTTCGGGCGTGAATGTAAAGGCTCTACATAGCGGCTCTAAGAATGTGGCACTAATTGGCGGTGCGTGGCAGTGTTTGGTGACATTAATCTTAACTTGAATTTAGTATTCGATCCTCTATATGGAAACAGCTATGCGTGTTCATTACCTAAGTAATTGCTTTACTTTGAGATGAGTTTTCCCTGTGCAAAATTCCCCAATCACTTTTTACTTCTTCTTTTCGTTTTCATTTTACCGGCAGAATGCTATGCTTCGCAACCTTAAGCTCAAAGTTTATCAGTGATATGGATGCTGCCCGCTCAATTCTGTCGGCGTTAATCCAAATTGTTTTTTGAAGGCGAAGGAGAAATGCGATAAATTTTCAAAGCCAGTTTCCAGATAGACTTCTATAGGTTTTCTGTTTTTTTGGGAAAGTTGATAATGTGCCAATTCCAGACGTTTTTTTGTCAGCCAACGTTGTGGCGTGGTGTTGTAGAGCTTGTGGAAATCTCGTTTAAAAGTGGTCAAACTCCGTCCTGCCAGGTAGCCGAATTTTTCCAGAGGCATGTTGAATACAAAATTCTTTTCCATAAAATCGGCTAAGTCAATTTTATACGGTTCTTCAAAATTCGCTAAAATGGTGTCGATGTCTTTGTCAATCATTCTTAAAATACTGATTGCTTCCGTAATTTTTAATGAAGCAATGTTTTCAGGGAATTTTTCCTGCACATCAAAATAAGGTACCAGCGAAGCAAGGCAGCTTTCCAGCAAAGGATGTTTGTCGAAACTCAGGATTTTTTGCGTTGCTGAAACTTTTGTTTTTACGTTTTGGTTGGCGTAAAATGCTCTAAGCCTGTCAATCGACAGGTGCATTACCACCGACTTGTGCGGCAATCCGTCTTTGGGATAATTTATGATGGTCGCCAGCTGATTTCTTGGAATAAGAAAAATATCGCCTGCCTTAAACAGATAGTTTTGGTCTGCCTGAATAATTTTTGTTTCGCCTGAAATGAACCACACAAGCATGTGGTGGTCAAACACGACTTCGGTTTTAAACAGCCTGTCTTCGTAACAAGAAAGCTTAATGTCGTCGGTTATGTATTTTAATTGGAATTCCATTTGCTTGTATGGTTACAAATTTACAATTCTCAATTAACTTGAAAGGTTATGCCTGTCAATTTCTCGCTTAATAGCCACAATTTTTTTGCGTTGGTTTCGTCTAACGAATACGGTTTTACACCTGCATAAATTTCTTTTGAAAAAGACAATTCGGCAATGTCGGCATCTTCACAGTACACACCGCCAATGTTGGCTAATAGCGGGCTTGTTGCACACCAGATTGTGGTAGATGCACCTTGCGGAATTGTTTTTAGTGAAGCGGCAACTTCGGGCAACATATTTCCTTTTTCATCGCAAAATCCCATTTTTACAAATAATTCTAACGGTGCTTCTCTTGCCAATTCTGTTCCTGCAATAGAACCGGGATGTACCGAATACACTCTTACTCCAAACGCTTTTGCACGATTATCCAGTTCAAGTGAAAATAAATTAACGGCCGTTTTTGATTGTCCGTAAGCTTGCAAAGTTTCGTATTCCCGATGTTCAAAATTCGGGTCGTCGAAGCTGAAAGGAGCGAATTGATGTCCTTGTGACGAAACGTTAATAACTCTTGCTCCCTCAGTTTTTTTAAGTGCATTCCATAATCTTGTAGTGAGTTGGAATTCCGCCAAATAATTAACAGCTAACTGTGTTTCAATCCCACGATTATCTCTTCGTAGCGGCACCCACATAATTCCTGCATTGTTGATGAGCAAATGCAAAGGTCGCCCAGAAGCTAGAAATTTTGCTGCAAAAGCATCAATAGAATCAGGGTCCATTAAATCCATTTCTTCTATTTCAACGTTGGAAATTCCTTTGAGATTTTTCTTGGCTTTTGCAATATCTCTTGCCGGTACAATGACTGTTGCACCCGCGTTTGCAAGTATTTTCACGGTTTCTAATCCGATGCCTGTGTTACCGCCCGTTACAATAGCGATTTTTCCTGTAAGGTCAATACCTTTAATTACTTCTGTTGTAGTAGATTTTGCGTTGAAGCCAGAACTTATCGGTTGCTGCAATGCTCCGTTGTAATTACTTTGTCCCATTGTTTTTAATTATTTTGTTGAAACAAAGGTAGCTTGAATGATATTCGTCTGTTTTGTTCAAACGTCCTAATATGCTTTGTTTAAAAGGCCGGGAATTAAACTTTAGCGATTACAAGGATGAAACTACTTTCATTGCCATTTCCGGTTTTTTTGAAATACGGACTCGTTGGACAGTAGCTTTCTATGGTTTTTGTTTCATACTTCTCATTCCAAACAATAACTGTGTTTAAGATTGGCAGCGGTTCAAACCTTTCGCTGTTACTGAAATTCACGCTTAATCAACTTTTTTATTACTTGCAGAAACAAATTATATGCAAAAGCATATAATAATAGAAAATTAAATAAAATTATATGCTTTTGCATATAATTTTATATATTTGTATCTAATAGATGCAAAAGCATATAATATGAAACCACTTTGCGACTTTGTAAAAGAAAAAAGAACCGACGCAAATCTCACCCAGGAAGAATTTGCAGAACGTGCCGGAGTGGCGCTGACAGTAATTCGAAAAATTGAACAGGGGAAAGAAAACCTGAACATGGAAAAGGTCAACCAGGTGCTTAAGATGTTTGGGCATACCCTGGTTCCGGCAAAAAGCAGGGATCTGGAATTCAAGAACAAATCCGGCAAGCTATGAGAAGTGCAGCCATATACTATAAGGAACAGGTTGCAGGAATACTCATTGAAACCGACGATGGCGAATATACGTTCCAGTACAAGGATGAGTACCGGGCAGAATTCCCCAAACAGTTTATCACATTTACAATGCCTGTTACCAATGAGGTATACAGGGACAAGCGCCTCTTCCCGTTTTTTGAAGGACTTATTCCTGAGGGGTGGCTGTTGGATATCGCGTCAAAAAACTGGAAGATAAACAAGAACGACCGCATGGGACTGCTCCTGGCATGCTGCAGCAATTGTATTGGAGCAGTAAGTGTTCAACCAATAGACAATAACAATGGATAAGAAATGTTTGTACTGTTATAAACCCCTTGACGGGCAGATCAAAGGGGATTTCCATGAGCATTGCAGCCTGGAGTTCTTCGGGACAAAACAGCAGCCGGCATTTCTGCATTCGATGCAAGAAATGGTGGAGCTGGCAAAAAATGTGGTCGAAAGAAGCGTTGCCGTTCCCGGCGTACAGCCCAAACTGTCGCTGTCGCTGGTAAAGGATGCTGTGGACAAAGATGCCATGGGCCGGCTGACTGTAGTAGGTGCGCTGGGAGGCAATTACATTTTCAAGCCGCCTTCCGAAAATTTTGCCGAAATGCCTGCCAATGAACACGTGACCATGCGAATGGCTGAGGCATTTGGAATCCGGACCGTGAAGTCAAGCCTCATAAGGCTGCAATCAGGGGAACTGTCGTACATCACCCGACGGATCGACCGTACAGAAGAAGGTGGAAAAATTCACATGCTCGATATGTTCCAGATTACGGAGGCCTTTGACAAATACAAAAGTTCAATGGAAAAAATAGGAAAGGCACTCGACGACTATTCCGATGCTCCCCTGCTCGATAAGCTCTATTTTCTTGAACTGGCCATTTTCAGCTTTCTCACGGGGAATAACGACATGCACCTTAAGAACTTTTCAATGATTGACAAACAGGGGAGCTGGTCACTTGCACCCGCCTACGATCTTTTAAACGTCGCCATTGTAAATCCCGAAGACAAGGAAGAACTGGCACTTACGCTCGAAGGAAGGAAGAATAAGCTTAAACGGGAACATTTTGAACGGCTCGGGAAAAAATTAGGCCTTAATGAAAAGCAACTGCGGAATCTTTTCAAGAGGATGATTGCAAACAAGCCTGTTGCAATGGATTGGATTGCGGCATCCTTCCTTTCAGACAATTTTAAGCAAAAATATACGGGGCTTCTTGAGGAACGTTACAATTCCCTATTTGCTGAAGATTACAATCCATAAACGCAAGAATCTGAACGGAGCTTTACCGCTTCCTAAAAAGGCCGAATAGATGGATGCACCTTCAAAATGCAGCTGATGCTTTGGCAGCATTCCATCATTAGGATCGTAATAAAAGGTAGCTGTTCCACGATCGAATAACAGAAATCATCGCTTTCCTCCTCTTCTCTTTTTCTTCCTCATCCTGTTGGCAAAATCCTGTTCGTCGCAGTCTTCGCCCCTGGTCTGGGGAAGCAAACCGCCCAGTGCTTCAATCAAACCTTCTTCCTGTTTCTCATTTTTTAAGAAGCCGAACAAATGATGTGGCTCTTCTGCAGGCAAATCTTCCGCATCATTTGATGCGGGTATTTCCGGCTGTTGCATGGCAGGTTCTTTAATCTCCATCTTGATAGTATTGTTCCAATAACCGTTAAAGGTATTGGCAGAAAGTTCCTTGCCTAAACGTGAACCGTTCCAGACCGTTTTAGAATTGTGGTCGATAAAAGTTATTCCATAAATACGTCCTGTGTCATTTCTACGAACCACCACATTGATTCCCTGTTCGGCCAACTGCTTCTTAAAACTCAATTCATCACTTGTAGATTGCAATGCAATGCTAACGGCCAGCTGCAACGTTTTTTGAATGGGGTTATTTTTCAAAGCCGTTCTGCTTTTCTCAAAGTGCAATTCCAAGGCAGCCAGTCCTGCATTTTTTCCAAACAAAGAAGCTTTGAACGGATGTCCGGCTCTTTCACCTATTTTCTTTAAGGGTATGTATAGTAAACCCTGCCGCAGCTGCCCCTGCAATTCGCCCTCCACCTTTTCGGTCGTAATATTGAAAAGGGAAAGCAGGGCGTTGTATTCTCCCCACGTCTGGTATTGATAATAATTTGGCAAATGCCGGATAACCGAAGCTATCTGGCTTTTCACATCGCCCGCTTTATAATCAACAGGACGGAAAATCTTTTCGCTCTGCTTGTGTTGCTTATCTGTAGCAGGTATCAAGACGTGCTTTACTTCCAGTTCTCGGCATACCTTCATCGAACGCATTTTTTCGAACCTGTCCGAAATCTTTTTGCCTTCTTCGTCCACGCAGACCGATACGATATGAATATGGCCGCGGTCAATATCTGTATGTTTGAAAACCACATAAGGCTGTTCGCCATAGCCCATTTCCCGCATATACTCTTCCGCTATTTCCCGGAATTTGTCATCACTTACCTTATCATTCGGGTCGGGATTGAGCGAAATATGCAAGGTGTGTTTCTCGGTATTGCGGTTGGCAATCAAATAAGGAGCAAAAGATTGAGCCAATTGTGCCACGGAATAATGACCGTTGGCGGTTTCAATCATCTTATTGGCAAGCAAAATCTGTCCATTTTCATGCTCCACTTTCAGCTGATTGTACGCCAATGCGCCGTATAAATTGCCACTTCTGCCAATTTTTGCTATCATTTCTAAGACTATTTTTTTAAATATTTCGTCTCAAATTCTTCAGTTATCTGAATGATTTTTTGGCATAACATCGCCATTTCAGCCGTCTGCTTTTCCAATTTGTAAAGAAATGCGGCGGCTTTTTTCTCGGAAAAATTCTTGTACAAAAGCTTCACAATCTGGTTGTAATTGACACCCACAGAACGAAACTGACTATGAAACGAGGTCAATCTCATATAAAAATCAACCGTTCCCTTATCAATTTTAACCGATTTCATCTCTTTACCAAACAGCAGAGAAATGATAAACTTTGCCTTATTGGGCATTCCCGATGCTTCAAAAAGCGATAAAAATTTTGCGTTTTCTTCGTCCGTAAGGCGGAAAACGTGGCGGTGGACGCTAGGGTCACTCTTAGCTCTACGTCCGCCCCTATTCTGTTTTTTGCTGTTGTCCTCGTTCATTATAAATCCATTTTTAATCCACACAAAAACGCTGACTTCGGAAGACGTTTTCTAAGCTCCCGGCAGGGCAAGTTGTTTTGAGGCACAAACTCGGTTTCGAGTGCCTCAAAACACAACTTGCCGTGTTCTGCTGAACACAAAAATCCGCCCTTCGGGACGGATTGAATGTAACAGGGAAAACAGCTCGCTGCCGTTCTCGCTATTCTTCTTTTTGTCAATTGAATTTTGCATAAATCTGTTACTAAAAATCATTTTATAAAGTAAAGCCCTGCACATTAGAGTATTGCAAGAGCGTACCCAGACAAACACTGCTTCTGACCGCCAAACACTGCCACAGGCTTACAATCGAATGCAATTGCTTGGTTCTTTGTGCTTGAATGGCAGGAACTCAATCAGGAATGATAGATTGACAGCATTCAAGAATGCAAGCAATCCTGATGGCCGGATTGCAAGGAGGAAAGAATGATAGCTTGACGGCTTGCCATCAAGCTTGCTTTCCGGAATGCAGGATTATAGGAATGCGAAAATGACTGCTGTCCTGCCTGATAGCATTCAGTAGTGAGTGCCGTCCTGCCGCATCGCAGACAAGCTGGAAATCACGAGTCCAGCCAAGAAAGCCTGCTGGTTATACTGCCAAGAAGCCTGAACGAAAGCAGTAATGCCTGAGTTTCGGTCCCCAAGACCGCAAGTAAGTGAAAACTTTAAATTTTAAAATATGAATACAAAAAAGAAACCGCTGTTTATTGCCTTTTCTTCCCAGAAAGGCGGTGTTGGCAAAAGCACCTTTACATCACTCGTTGCCAGTACGATGCACTATCGATTGGGCTACAATGTAGCCGTATTTGATGCAGATTTTCCGCAGCACAGCCTGATGAAAATGAAGACAAGGGATCTGGCGATGGTTATGGAAAATGAAACCTTGAAAAAACTGGCGTACAGACAATTTACCACCATCAGCAAAAAAGCCTATCCGATTACGCAACACAAAGCGGACAGCGTATTGGAAGCCGCCCACGAGTTTGTAAATACTGCTTCCATTCCTGTTGATGTGGTATTTTTTGACCTGCCAGGAACTGTGAACACGCCGGGAATTCTGAAAGCATTGGCAGGAATGCATCACATTTTTTCGCCCATCATAGCAGACCGTCTAGTAATGGAAAGTACGCTCATCTTCACACAGCTTTTGCAGGACGTGATCATGAAAAAAGGAGAAACATCTATCAAAACCATTAACCTCTTTTGGAACCAAGTGGACGGCAGAGAAAGTACGCCGTTGTATGGCGTGTACAATCAAATAATCAAACAATTGGGATTGAGCCTGATGCAAAGCCAGGTCAAGAACAGTACCCGTTTTCGCAAAGAAGGTGAAGCGGACAGCAAAACTGTTTTTCGCTCTACTCTGATGCCTCCAGACGAACGTTTGATGAAAGCCTGCCAGCTAGACTTGTTCATCAACGAATTTTTAAAACTCATTCAATTATAGCCATATGGAAAAAGATAATAAAAGAAAAGTCACACCAGAAATCAACGAAGAGTTGATGATGAACCTGATGGTTGACGGCATTAAGAAAGATGGCATACAGCTTCCTGTCGAAGAGCAGGAAAAGGAAATGGCAAAAGTCGAAGTAAAACAGGAAGAATTACAACAAAATAAACTTGTACAACGGGAACGGAACCGCATAAAGAAAAGCCTAGACGGAAGTTATGGTGACCATTTTTTAAAAACCCACTCCATGGCCAAGCGTGGCGATAAAAGTATTTATATCCGGCAGGAATATCATGAAAGATTATCCCGAATCATACAGGTTATAGGAAAAGATGAGATACCGCTGTATGCCTACCTTGACAATATTTTAAAGCATCATTTTGAACTCTTTGAGAAAGCCATTATAGACGATTTTAATGAGAAATTTAAACCCATTTTTTAAAGTATTTGATTATGGAAATAGTAATTGTAGCATGCTTGCTGATTGTAATTTTCTTGCTCGCACAGGATAAAATTATAATCAAAAAAAGGTCGGGACAAAAACCGGCGCAAGAAAAATTTAAACCGGATCGTCCCGATATTATGGGGCAGCCCAAGCCAGCAAGAAGCCATTTAGTGCCAAACACTGCCAACGAAAGCCAAATTCTGGAGCCGGAGATAAAACCTGCTGATTTAGACATTGAGTACGACGAAAATGAAAACGTCTGCATTCAAATGCCGCAGTCAGCACTGGACGAATTTTTCAGCAATACACCTGATTTCGAGGAAGAGGAAGAAGAGTGGAGCAGGTACGGAATATCCGGTGGCGATGAAAATCTTGCACAAGGGGTTACCTATGAAGAACTAGGGTCCGTAAATGTCTTGCTCCATATAGCAAATCTGGAACAATCTCAAAAGGAAAAAGCAGCAGCCATAGTTCAAAGATTGCAGGGTACCGAATTATTCAGCCTGCTGGAAAATTCCGTCGAGGGCGCTTCTCAAAAAATTGCTGCCCTTTTAGATAGCACACTCTCTTCTGAAACCGAGCACGGTTCTTCCGCTTTGAGGAAAAATGATCTGGGGAATTTTGATATCGGAGAGTATGTATAGATTTTTCTTTTCTTTCCCTAGAATGAGTATTATTTTCTAGCTTTGCAACCTTTGCAACAGAGACATTCTCGCCGCATATTATGGGCTCCCTACCTGCCCAAGACAGGCATTATGCGGTAGGAATAAGCAACAGCAATCTAAACACGGTTCCTTTTCAATGAAGATACAAGAAATTACAGATAGAATCTATCCCCTTCCAGAAGCGTCTCGGCAATTACTTGAAAGCCATATGTCGGAAGTCCATTTGCCAAAGGGACACATCCTGCTAAGGGCGGGCCATATCGAAAAAAATATCTATTTCATAAAAAAGGGCATTGCAAGGGCTTACGCTTACAAAGATAATGCTGAAATCACGTTTTGGTTTGGAAAAGAGGGCGACACTGTCATCTCAATGAAAAGCTATATTGCAAATCTGAAAGGATATGAAAATGTAGAGCTGTTGGAAAATTGCGAACTGTACGAGCTGAAAGCAGAAGACCTGAAAAGGTTATTCGAGAAAGATATACATATCGCGAATTTCGGCAGAAGATTTGCGGAATGGGAGCTGCTAAAAACAGAAGAACGTCTTATTTCCAGACAAGTAAGGACAGCTACTGAACGATACAGAGAGCTATTGAGAAACAATCCTGATATCATACTTCGAATACAATTGGGGCACATTGCGTCTTATTTGGGCATTACGCAGGTCAGTCTGAGCAGAATCAGGGCAGAAGTAAAATAATGGCTTATTTTTTATCATTTGTATAATTTTTCCTCAACTTCACTTCCGATCTTTGCCAATAAAAAAGAGGGATGAATTGGATAATTTTAGTCATTGCAGGTTTGTTTGAAGTGGTTTTTGCTTTCTGTCTGGGAAAGGCAAAAGAAACGGCAGGGAATGAAATGTATTTTTGGTATGCAGGGTTTCTGGCAGCACTTGCCATCAGTATGGGACTTTTGATAAAAGCAACCGAAACATTGCCAATCGGGACGGCCTACGCGATATGGACAGGCATCGGCGCAGTGGGAACCGTATCAATCGGGATTATTGTATTTAAAGAGCCGGCAACCTTTTTGCGAATTTTCTTCCTTGTCACTTTAATAGGCTCGATTGTCGGACTCAAAGCTGTCTCTGCCCACTGATTACAAACAGATAAAACCGAAAATAATGAATATAACAGTAAGAAAAGCTGAGGAAAAGGATAGCGATGCTGTTTGGTACCTGATGAAAGAGCTTGCGCATTTTGAAAAATACAGTGACTCATTTGCCATCACGCCCGAAATTGCAAGATATAGCGGATTTCAGAAAAACCCTCCCGACTTTCATTGTATCGTTGCTGAAAACAATGATAAAATCGCAGGGATGCTTGTTTATTATTTTCTTCCCTATACCGCTCAGAACAGACCTGCAATCTACATGAAAGAATTGTATGTGGACGAGAACTACAGAGGACAAAAAATCGGTGAGCAGCTCATGGATACCTTGAAGGATGAAGCAAAAGAAAATAACTGCGCTCAAATAAAGTGGACAGTTGCGCCGTGGAATGAGCCAGGACGGCGGTTTTATGAAAGATTAGGTGCAAAAGAGAACAGAAATTGGCTGAATTATGAATGGAATATTTAAACAGTACTAGGATATGGAAAAACTGACAATACGAAGCGTAACTTCAAACGATGTTGGACAGCTGCAAGAAATCGGCAGGACAACTTTTTCAGAAACATTTTCTGCGAGCAATACTGAAGAAAATATGGAAATGTACTTGACCGAAGGATTTTCCAATGCAAAGCTGCTGGAAGAACTGAATAATGAAACTTCACAATTTTACTTCGCCTTAATTGAAGACAAGGTAGTAGGCTATCTGAAAATCAATTTCGGGGCATCGCAAACGGAACTGAAAGACGAAAAAGCACTTGAAATAGAACGCATCTATGTTTTAAAAGAATGGCACGGCCAAAAAGTCGGACAGTTCCTATATGAAAAAGCGATTGAAATTGCCAGTCAAAAAAAAACAGCGTATGTCTGGTTGGGCGTATGGGAAGAAAACCCGAGAGCCATACGATTTTACAAAAAAAACGGATTCGTAGAATTTGACAAGCATATTTTCAAATTAGGTGATGAGGAGCAGACTGACATCATGATGAAGCTGCAATTATAATTGCAGTATAACCAGAATAGTTAAAGCGCCACGCAGTAATGCCTGGCGTTTTTTTTATGCCTGAAAGTCAGCGGTAGCGACTCCCTACGCCAATCAGTGCCGGTGGGCACCAATTGATCACTACATCTTAATTTTTGAAACACCTTTGTCCCCAAAGCCCGCAACGTGCAGGATATCAGTAACAAAATAAAGTGTTTCAATCATGAAAAAACAAAGAAAAAAAGTGCTGCTGGCATCCCTGGCAATGCTATCAGTAATTGGTACGCACGCACAGGGAAACGGCTCTGCCGGTATCAACGAAGCAACGCAGATGGTCACTTCCTATTTCGACCCCGCAACCCAGCTCATCTATGCCATCGGTGCCGTGGTAGGGCTGATAGGTGGCGTCAAAGTATACAATAAATTCAGTTCCGGCGACCCCGACACGAGCAAGACGGCAGCCTCCTGGTTCGGCGCCTGCATCTTCCTGATCGTCGCGGCCACGGTGCTCCGCTCCTTCTTCCTTTAATCCACTTACCTTATGAGCAGCACTTACAACATCAACAAAGGCATCGGAAGGACGGTGGAATTCAAGGGACTGAAAGCGCAGTACCTGTTCATTTTTGCGGGCGGACTGCTTGCGACCCTCCTCCTTGTGATGATACTCTATATGGCGGGGGTCAACTCTTTCATCTGTCTGTTTCTTGGAGCCGGCGGTGCTTCACTTATCGTATGGCAGACCTTCTCCCTAAACAGAAAGTACGGCGAGCACGGACTGATGAAAATCGGTGCCAAAAAAAGGCATCCCCGCTACATCATTTGCCGCAAGCGGGTACATCGCTACCTGAGAATCACTGCAAAATCCGATGCCTCATGAGAAACACAGCAAAAACCACAACACTGGAAAACAAGTTTCCACTGCTGGCGGTTGAGAACAGCTGCATCCTGTCAAAAGACGCAGACATTACCGCCTGTTTTGAAGTGCATTTGCCGGAACTGTTCACTGTCGCTTCGGCAGAATATGAAGCCATCCATGCCGCCTGGCAAAAGGCGGTCAAGACCCTGCCTGATTTTACGGTAATCCACAAACAGGATTGGTATATCAAAGAAAACTACGACCCTGATTTAGCAAAAGATGACCAGAGCTTTTTGGCAAAATCCTACCAGCGCCATTTTAATGAGCGTCCCTTCCTGAACCACTACTGCTACCTGTTTCTGACCAAGACCTCAAAGGAAAGGATGCGCATGCAGAGCAATTGTTCCTCATTATGCAAAGGTTCGCTCCTGCCAAAGGAAATCAGGGACAAGGAAGCGATCCATCGTTTTATGGAAGCCGTATCACAGTTCGAGCGGATCATCAACGACAGCGGCCTTATCAAGCTGAACCGCCTGAGTGAAGAAGACATTGTGGGTACCGGTGAAAAGCAGGGACTGCTGGAACAATACCTGACCCTTTCAAGGGAAAATACCACACCGATGCAGGATATCGTACTGGGCGCTGAAGAGGTCCGTATCGGAAACAAAAGGCTGTGCCTGCACACCCTGTCCGATACGGATGACCTGCCCGGAGCCGTTTCGGCAGCTGCCCGCTACGAAAAACTTTCTACAGACCGAAGCGACTGCAGGCTTTCATTTGCCGCACCGGTCGGACTCTTGCTGAGCTGCAACCACATTTACAACCAATACCTGTTTTTGGATAACAGCGAAAACAACCTGCAAAAGTTCGAAAAGTCCGCAAGGAATATGCATTCTCTGGCCCGTTACAGCCGTGCCAACCAGATCAACAAAGAGTGGATAGAAAAACACCTTAACGAAGCCCATTCGTTCGGCCTTTCTTCTATCAGGGCACACTTCAACATTATGGCGTGGTCGGATGATCCGGGGGAGCTCAAACAGCTTAAAAATGACTGCGGCAGCGCATTGGCACTGATGGAATGCAAGCCACGGCACAATACCACCGACGCGGCTACGCTGTATTGGGCAGGAATGCCGGGCAATGCAGGTGATTTCCCCAGCGAGGAAAGCTTTTACACCTTCATCGAGCCGGCGCTGTGCTTTTTCACAGAAGAAACGAACTACCGCAATTCGCCCTCCCCGTTCGGCATCAAGATGGCAGACAGGCTGACGGGCAAGCCCATCCATCTCGATATATCTGACCTGCCGATGAAACGCGGGATTATCACCAACCGGAACAAATTTATTTTGGGTCCCTCGGGAAGCGGCAAGTCTTTTTTCACCAACCACATGGTAAGGCAGTATTACGAGCAGGGCACGCACGTACTGCTGGTCGATACCGGGAATTCCTATCAGGGATTGTGCGAACTCATCAAAGGGAAGAGCAAAGGCGAAGACGGCGTCTACTTTACTTACACCGAAGACAATCCGATTGCCTTCAACCCATTCTATACCGATGACGGCGTATTCGACATTGAAAAGCGGGAAAGCGTAAAGACTTTGATACTGACACTCTGGAAACGGGACGACGAGCCTCCGACCCGTTCTGAAGAAGTAGCATTGTCTAATGCGGTAAGCGGCTACATAGAACGGATAAGACAAGATGGGATATATCCTTCTTTCAACGGCTTTTACGAATACGTCAAGTGCGATTACCGCCGGGTACTGGAAGAAAAACAGGTCAGGGAAAAAGATTTTGACATCGCCAACTTCCTCAATGTACTGGAGCCTTACTACAAAGGCGGCGAGTACGATTACCTGCTCAATTCCGATAAGCAGCTGGACCTGCTATCCAGGCGATTCATCGTTTTTGAGATTGATGCCATCAAAGATCATAAAATCCTCTTTCCTATTGTGACCATCATCATCATGGAAGTCTTTATCAACAAGATGCGGAGGCTGAAAGGCGTCCGCAAGCTGATCCTTATTGAAGAAGCCTGGAAGGCTATAGCCAAGGAGGGTATGGCCGAATACATCAAGTATCTGTTTAAGACGGTCAGGAAGTTCTTTGGCGAGGCAATAGTAGTTACCCAGGAAGTGGATGACATCATCCAGTCTCCGATTGTAAAAGAAAGCATCATCAACAACTCCGACTGCAAGATCCTTTTGGACCAGCGCAAATACATGAACAAGTTTGATGACATACAGGCAATGCTGGGACTGACCGACAAGGAAAAGGCACAGGTACTTTCCATCAATATGAATAATGATGCCTCGCGCCTTTACAAGGAAGTGTGGATAGGCCTGGGCGGTACTGATTCCGCGGTATATGCCACTGAAGTGAGCCTCGAGGAGTATCTCGCCTATACTACGGAAGAAACGGAAAAAATGGAAGTCATGCAGCTGGCATCCGAACTGGGCGGCAATGTGGAACTCGCCATCAAGCGCATTGCCATGCAGCGGCGGGAGAAAGCCAATCAGTAATAAATAATTAACAATTTAAAGTAAAGCAAGATGAAAAAAATAATGTTTATGGCATATGCGGCACTTATGCTTGCCGCGACACCTGCCACCAGAGCACAGATGGTAGTATCGGACCCGGCCAGCCTGGCCTCCGGAATCGTCAACAGCGCCAATGAGATCGTACAGACTTCCAACACGGTGAGCAGCGTAGTCAAGAACTTCAACGAAGTCAAGAAAGTCTACGAGCAGGGCAAGGAATATTACGACAAGCTCAAGGCCGTGAGCAGCCTTGTGAAAGATGCCCGCAAGGTGCAGCAGACCGTGCTTCTAGTCGGTGACGTATCAGAAATGTATGTTACGAATTTCGGCAAAATGATGAACGATCCCAATTTCACGCCGCAGGAACTGGCCGCTATCGGAAACGGCTATTCGGCACTGCTCAATGAGAGTACCGAACTGCTTAAAGAATTAAAGCAGATAATAACGGCTACCAACCTGTCCCTGAATGACAAGGAGCGCATGGATATCATCGACCGCGTTTACAAAGAAGTCAAAGAGTACCACAGCCTGGTGCGCTACTATACCAGCAAGAATATTTCCGTAAGCTACCTCAGGGCTAAAAAGAAAAATGATGCCAAGCGAGTGCTTGAACTCTATGGGACTTCCAACCAAAAATACTGGTAGGCCATGGAATGGAACAACCTTCACGCAGTTCTGCGTTCGCTCTACGATGACATGATGCCGCTTGCAGGCGATATGGCCGCGGTGGCAAAAGGACTGGCAGGACTGGGCGCACTCTTTTATGTGGCACTGAAGGTCTGGCAGGCCCTGAGCCGCGCCGAACCGATTGATATGTACCCGCTGCTGCGCCCCTTTGCCCTTGGAATCTGCATCATGTTTTTCCCGACCGTCGTGCTGGGCAGCATAAATGCAATACTCAGCCCCGTGGTCACAGGCACGCATGAAATACTCGAAAACCAGGTGCTGGACCTCAACAAGCTGCAGCAGCAGAAAGACCAGCTCGAATACGAGGCAATGATACGGAACCCCGAAACCGCCTATATGGTCTCGGACGCGGAGTTTGACAAGAAGCTGGACGAACTCGGCTGGTCGCCCTCCGACATCGGAACCATGTCGGGCATGTACATGGACCGCCAGGCCTACAAGGTAGAGAAAGCGATCAAGGACTGGTTCCGCAACCTGCTGGAAGTCCTGTTTCAGGCGGCGGCGTTGGTCATCGATACCATCAGGACATTTTTCCTTATCGTGCTTTCCATACTCGGCCCGATTGCCTTTGCCCTATCCGTGTGGGACGGGTTCCAGTCTACGCTTAACCAATGGTTTACACGATATATAAGCGTCTACCTCTGGCTTCCCGTTGCGGACCTCTTCAGCTCGATGCTCGCCAGGATCCAGTCCCTGATACTCGAACGTGACATCGAAATGCTCTCTGATCCGACGTTCATTCCCGACACTTCCAATACCGTGTATATCATTTTCATGATTATAGGAATCGCGGGCTACTTCACGATTCCAACAGTGACAGGCTGGATTATCCAGGCCGGAGGTGCCGGAAACTTTACCCGAAATGTCAACCAGACCGCGATGAAAGCAGGAAATATTGCGGGAGCTGGAGCAGGTTCGGCGGCAGGAAATATCGGCGGCAGGCTGCTAAGCAAATAAAACAACCCAACATTCAAGAAAATGGAATTTAAGACACTGAGAAATATCGAAAACAGTTTCAGGCAGATAAGATTGTATGCCATTGTATTTGGCTTGCTCTGCACGGGCATCGCAGGATATGCCGTATGGAGGTCGTACAGTTTTGCCGAGCAGCAAAGGCAGAAAATATATGTGCTGGACAATGGCAAATCACTGATGCTGGCACTCGCCCAGGACGCGTCTGTCAACCGCCCAGTGGAAGCGCGCGAACACGTAAGGCGTTTCCACGAACTCTTCTTTACGCTCGCTCCGGATAAAAACGCCATTGAGAGCAACATGAAAAGAGCCTTTAATCTTGCCGACAAGAGCGCCTTTGATTATTACAAGGACCTGGCGGAAAAAGGATACTACAACCGTATCATATCGGGCAATGTGCAGCAGCGCATCGAGATAGACAGCGTAGCCTGCAATTTCGAGAAGTATCCGTATGCCGTGCGCACCTATGCCAGGCAGTACATCATCCGCTCGAGCAACGTGACCAAGCGAAGCCTTGTTACCACCTGCTTTTTGGTGAACTCCGTCCGTTCGGACAGTAACCCGCAGGGTTTCAATATCGAAAAGTTCTGTGTGGTGGAAAACAAGGACATAGAAGTCATCGAACGCTAAATGGCCTATTATGAAACTGCATGGTCATCGAGCCCATTGACAGCCCTGTGCGCAAAAAAGAAAGTCCTGCCTTCCAACAGGACATATTACCAACACTATTAAAAGAAACGATTTATGAAAGAAAATGAAAAAAGGGCCAGCGTCCTTGTCAAGGAAGCTGGCACGTCAGGCGCTTCCCCTCTGCCTGATGCTAAAAAGAGCGGCAGGGAACGGCTTAAGAAACCTGCGATATTCCTATTGATGGGAATCGTTTTTCTCGGATGCCTGTACCTGATATTCAACCCGGCTCCAGACCATGCGGCAATCGAAAATATCGGGCTGAACGATGCGGTCCCGCAGGCCAGCGAAGACGGGATGCAGGCTGACAAGCAGAAAGCCTACGAGCAGGAAATGCTGGAGCAGAAAGACCGGGAAAAACGCAATGCCCTGACCACCCTGTCCGATTACTGGAATGAGGACAGTTCCTCTAAAGGCAGACAGGATACAATTGATGACCAAGAAGATAATGGCACGGGTTACGGCAATAATCCGAAAAGATCAGGCAATCCGGCGTTAAGCAGCTACCGCAATTCTCAAACCGCGCTTGGCTCCTTTTATAAGGATGACAGTAGCGAAACCCGCGAGCTCCGCAGACAGCTCGATGACCTGAAAGAAAAGCTGGCTGCCAAAGACGTTCCCAAAAACGCGAGCGTTGATGACCAGCTGGCGCTCATGGAAAAGTCCTACCAGATGGCGGCAAAATACCTGCCTACAGGCACAAGTACCGGTGAGGCGTCCCCCAACAAAGGCGGTACTGCTTCTTCCAGTACGCAGAAAGAATATTTTGTGGCATTCGCTCCTGCACGAAAGAACGCCGTTTCGGCTTTGTACAGGGAGCCTTCAGACAGTGCTTTTTTAGCGGATTGGAGCGCTGACAGGAACAGGAACTTTTATACTCCGGGAGCTGTGCAGCAGACTGCACAGCCCAAAAACAGTGTGAAGGCCTGCATACAGGAATCGCAGACCCTAATTGGTGAAAGCGGCGTGCGCCTGCGTTTGTTGGAACCTGCCCAAACCCCTGACCGCACCATCCCGCAGGGAACGCTCTTGACGGCAAGCGCTAAATTCCAGGGCGGCCGCCTGCAGCTGAAAGTTACTTCCGTAGAACTCAATGGCAACATTATCCCGGTAGACATAACCGCTTATGACCTTGACGGGCAGCAAGGCCTGTACGTCCCCTACTCTCCTGATAGGAATGCCCTTGCCGAGATGGCCGGAAATATGGGCCAGACTTCAGGAACGAGCCTGGTGCTGACCCAATCAGCAGGACAGCAGGCGGCGGCAGATCTGGGCAGGGGCGTCGTTCAGGGCATCTCCGGATACTTCTCCAAAAAAGTAAAAACGCAAAAAGTGACCCTCAAGGCGGGCTATCAGGTCTTTCTTGTCTCTAAAAAATAACAGCAAACTAAAATAAACTAAAAATGAAAAATTATTTAAAAACCATTTGGGCAGCGGCCCTTATGACCGGCTCGGCCGCTGCCTCTTTTGCGCAGGAAACAGCGAAAACATCACTTGCCTTGGGCAGGATAGCATCCTACGAAATGCAGGTTGCCTACGATAAGACTTCCCATCTGATTTTCCCAAGCGCAATACGTTACGTGGATCTGGGAAGCGAATATTTAATTGCAGGAAAAGCAGAAGATGCAGAAAATGTGCTTCGCGTAAAGGCATCTGTAAAGGACTTTGAGCCAGAAACTAATTTTTCGGTGATTACCGATGACGGCCGTTTTTACAGCTTCGACGCCTATTACAGTGCCTGCCCGCCGGCATTGAGTTACAACCTTCAGGCAATGCAGAAGGCGGTGGATAAATCAGCAGGACAGGATGTGCTATTTGAAGAGCTTGGCAGCAACTTGCCATCTTTGGCGGGTTTGATACTCGAAACAATCTATAAAAACGACAAACGCATTGTAAAACATATTGGGGCGAAAAGTTTCGGGATCCAGTTTATTCTCAAGGGAATTTACATCCATAACGGCAAGTACTATTTCCATACCGAACTGGTGAATCGCACGAATGTTCCTTTCGAGATCGAATTTATGAACTTCAAGGTGGTGGATAAGAAAATAGCCAAACGCACCGTGATACAGGAAAGACCGATGATTCCGCTTCGCAGTTACAAGACCCTGGGTGCGATTGGCGGTAAAGAAGTCGAGCAAAACGTATTCCTTTTGGACCAGTTTACCATTGCCGATGATAAGGTATTGCTGATTGCGATTTTTGAGAAGAACGGCGGCAGGCATCAGACACTACAAATCGAAAATTCAGATCTGGTAAAAGCCCGATTGATCAGCAGCATGCATCTGAAGTTTTAGTAATCCATTAAGCAATAGAAAATGAAAAAGTATATCTATACAATAGTGCTCGTCTTGATGGGCATCGCAATTGCGCGCGCGCAACGCCTGCTGCCTAAACAAAAAGGACTGGAAGTAAACGCAGGTTTATTATCCGATAGCAAGATCGGTAACGACTACTACATCGGTGTGGCAATGACCGTAAGCGGCAAAAACGGAAACTACCAGCTTTGGGCGTTGGAATACACGCATCAATATCACGATTACAAAGATCTCCGCATACCGCAGGAAACCTATACAGCAGAAGGCGGTTACAGCTTCTTCCTGCTGGGCGATGCCGGAAAAAATATTTCGCTGAACTTTGGAATAACAGGAGTTGCCGGTTACGAAAGCGTCAACCGAGGCGAAAATATGCTGTATGACGGTGCTAAGATTTTGAGTGAAGACACTTTCATTTACGGGGCTGGCGGACGGCTAACTTTTGAAACCTACCTTTCTGACCGATTTGTATTAGTCCTGCAAGGGCGTACAAAAGTTTTATGGGGTACTGACCTGAAACAGTTCCGCCCATCGGCTGGTTTGGGATTAAGATTTAATTTTTAAAACGAAAAAGTATGATAGCATTTTTTAAGAAGTTGAGAATAGGATTACTGCCGGTATTGCTGGCAGTCCTGATAAGTTCTACTACACTGTTATCCTGTAATAAAGACGAACTGGAAATACAGCATGGCTATCCATTTGAGGTAAATGTCATGCCCGTACCAAAGGACATCGCTAATGGAAATACCGTAGAAATAAGGTTGAAAATACAGCCTGCAGGTAATTATTCGGGCACGCACTATTTTATCCGCTACTTTCAATTTGACGGGCGGGGCACATTGCGTTATTACAATGAACCCCCTTACCTGCCGAACGATTTGTATTCGTTGCCAACAGAACAATTTCGCTTGTATTACAAATCCGAATCTGCCGTGTCGCAATCTTTTGATGTTTGGATTTCAGATAACTTTGGGAATGAAAAACAATTGAGTTTTGAATTTAACAGCAGCGATTAACAGTACGATATTAGTTTAATATAAGCAGTAAGATTTCGATTTTTAAGCACAACCCGGAGATCATCTTCGGGTTGTTTGATTGTCAGTTATTAGGGAATTCTGTCAAAGAAACATTTGATAACTTGACAAACGTTGCTATCTTTCGACAAAATATAGCAAACTCATTATAGTGTGTTTTGCTTAGGCTCGCTAACTGAAAACTAGTAATTTTTAACGGCCGTGAGACAAATAAGTAAGGACGCTCATGCCATTAGCGTGGGCGCTCGCTTATTCATGGTCGGGTATAACAGTGCCTCAGTCGCGATAAATTTAGCGGTATGCTCCATATATTTTTTTACCTAGCCTTAGTGCTGCTTCATAAAACAAGAACCCGGCAGGAGTTGCTGCCAGATATTTTGTACGTACCTTTTATTTTTATACTGATGTATTACCTTTAATTACTATATAGAAGGACAGTCCTTTCCAGCAAATTAAATGTCATTATTATCTATGACTTGTTGAACTCTCTTTGTTTGTTTATCCTGCTTTAATAAAATTCCAGAAACTAATTTTCCTTCTGGTGACAAAACCAAGCTTTTCATAAAGTTTTATTGCCCCAATGTTTGCTTCGGCAACGTGCAGGTATGGAATTTTGTTTTCCAAAAAAATTCTATTCGATGCATGGGCAACTAATTTTTTAGCAAGTCCCTGACCTGTAAAATCAGGATGTGTCACAACTGCACTCACCTCCGTAAAGTTGTTCATTTTCATTCGTTCGCCTGTAACTGCAACTAGCTGGGTTTCTTTGTAAATTCCATAATAGTTTCCTAATTCTGGAGTCTTATTCTTAAAATATCCTGGCTGTACCAAATTAACCAGGTCCAGTAGGTTGTCTTTATGTTCCTTATTCAGTTCAACAATTTCTTCATCGTTATCGATATCTATTATATTGTCTAGTATCATCTGATTGCAGACTAATTCCCTGTTCAAGATTAGCGGACCTGCAAATTTTGGCCTCTTACCGACAACATAAAAATCAGAAGTAAAATTTGAGTATTGGCTTAGAGAATCTGCTGTTTCGTCAATTTTGATGAAGCCTCCAAATGGGCAATAATCTGAATTATAGAATTTCGCATCATTGAATTCAAGTGCTAATTTTTTGTGGGTTTCAGTTAAGGAGAACCAAACCGGGTTATCTAGTTTGTTATTTTCAATTGTCATGCTAAAAGGTTATGGGGTTTTTATAATGACCGTGGGTTCTCAAGTAACTGTAATCTACGTATCTTAATATCAAAACAAACAGCTGTCAAAAGAATTCCAAATTTATCAAATTGTAAAACAAGCACCAATAAATGCGGCTTTCTTTTGCTTCTTTTCTTTGACCGCCCCTAAGAAAAAAAAGAAGCCCTTCTAAATAACAAAAGGGATAATGCATATCCCTTGCAAATTTGCGCTGCCTCTTTGATAAAATGGCGCATTGTGCATTTTATTAAAGTGGCGGTACTGCTTAAATGCAAAAAGACTGTCCCGACCAACGGTGAGGGAGTGTCTTTTTGCCACCCGATTTCGGGTAAGGCGACTTTTAGGGGCTTTGACTGAAAGTTTGCAAGATTAAGCCCCCCTGTGCTCAGTCATGCCATATCTGATGGAAAAAATTTGCGTTCATCATTCTAAAATTTTAATTGTCGTCTAATAGTTCTTTAATTGCCCTGAGTTTCTCGTACATATCTGCCCAATTGGTTTTCTGCCTTTTATCGAAGTCGGAGAAACTTTTATCCTTGTGGCGGTATTTCTTGTACTGTCCTGCCATTGTACTGTCTTTGTTCAGGTTTGTCACCCCAATAGGACAGCCGTTCAAGTCTCTTATCTTCATCACTTTATCAGTTCAGTTTTTAGCGGTATAAACTCCGTTCTCATAGCAGCCTGTAAGCTGTTCCCAATTCCTTAAAAGGCTATCGGTACCTATATAGAAATACTCCATTCTATTGCAGTAAATGATATATACAGCTTCATCTTTATTTTGTTTCAAGGCTTTGTAATTTGGCGATGCTTTTGGCTCCGTCTATTGATTTAGCTTTCATATCAGTAATTTTTACAGCAGGCTGCCCCCGATTAAGGAGGCAGCCTTTGGTTATCTAATTAAAGTTTAGTATTGCTGCACCGTCCATGGCAAAGCCTGTGCACAAGTCAAATGCTTTTTGTGATTTCAGCTGGGCAGTACCGCCTAAAACAATGCTCTGCAACTTGGCTTCATCGTCTTTGTAATTGCGTACATTCTGATAGTAGCCTGTAACAGCGTTATATGCTCCGAACAATGTGCCTTTGGTAGTGTCCATCTGCTGTGTGTCGCTTGTCATGGCGTACGCAAAGGCATCGTCTACCATATTTCTGAACAGCGTGGAAACCTGATCCTCTGCACCTTTTTTGAGCAGATCGAAAGTTTCTTTATTCGGGCATAGTGCCAATTGGATCAACTTCCTAACTTCTCTGTCCGATACTTTTACCAGTGCCCACTCATTGAAAATGCCTTCCAACTGACTACTCAGGGTATTAGCCAAACCCATAACCTTGTGAGCATCCTCCAGACGCTGTTTTGCTCCTGAAGTATGCTTGATGCGCACCACGTTGCTCATTGAGCGAAGCGAAGCATTAAGGGTATTTTGGCACACGATGCGGACAGGCGTAAAAGCGGCTGTGATGCTTCCGCTCCCATCGTGGGAGGTCGTCAGGAAAATATACTTTTCCGTTACATCATCGCCATTTCCAACACGGATATAGTCGGGCAGTTTGGCAGTAATAAAAATGCGCTCTCCCTGTCCCAGAGCCCCTGCAGTTTCATATAGTATTCCCTCGCCACCGCCTACGATGGCATCGAAGAAATTAAACGCTTCACGGTTCTGCACGATATGATAATCTTTTCCGACGACATCGAATGGCTGATTGGTGTCGGTGCGGTATGTGCCGAAGCGGTTCGGTATTATTATATCCTGTCCCTCGATAATTTCTCCATCGTTACCAATTGATAATCCTGCGCCCTTGATAAAGGCAGGCTTTTTGGCTACCTCATAGTCCAAACCTGCGTGCTTTATAGCTTCTTCGCTTGTCGGGTATTGATCCACAATCTGCCCTAGTCCGTGCCACGCTTTTTCCTTTACGCTAAAAAATGAATAACGTCCTGTTTCGCTGTTAAAATTGATATTATGTGCCATGATAAAATGATTTAAAAATTTGCTAATTGTTTAGATGCTCGCTGTCAAAAAGGGAGGTCTTCCTTTTCATTCTCGTTACTTTTTCCTTTAGAAGCCTGTACCGCTTCGGCTTTTTTACCTCCCCGGTGCAGTTTGATTTGCGAGGTGTTGAAGTTCAGTCCTGCGTGCGGTTGTCCGTCACTGCCTGTCCACGCCCTTGTGCTTACCCTGCCTGTCAGTTCTACCACCGTACCTTTTGTGAGCAACTGCGCTACCTTTGGACTAAGCCAATAGGCGCAGTCGAAATACGTTGTCTGCCCTATGCGTTCGCCTGCTTTGTTTTTGTAGCTGTCGTTGATGGCTAACGAAAAGTTTACTACTGTCTTGCTGTCCGACACGTTGCGTACCTGCGCATCCGCTGTCACTCTTCCTGTGATGTTCATAATTCCTGTGATTTTTAGTGATTAATTTTTTTTTTAAATTTTATTCGGCAATGAGAGGAGGTGCTGTTTTCGTTTCATCAAATCCATTTCTACTATTTTACTTTTCATTGCTGACATTTTTTTTATTCGTCTAAAGAGCCGGAGTATGCTATGTTTCGTTTCGGGAGCATAAAAAGGTTAATGTCTAGCCATAGCAAGGTTTTGCTGAAAAATACAACCCGCATGGGTGGAGGTTTTTTAGCAAACCTGAAAGACCTGGCCTTGCTATTGCGTTAAGGACACGGAAATACCTTTGCTGCTGAAATGAGACAAAAGCATGCTGGTTCTTGGATAAACCTAAAATGGAAGAACGAGATGTATTGTCAAAGACGGAATCCATGTATCCGAGATTGCGCATTCAATTTCGTTCTATCCTTATATTTTTCAGGCTCTTTTCAAGTTTCAGAAAGAAGGAGAAAAGTTCGGCCTGCCATATTTTGAGCAACTCTCTTTTTTTTGCGTCAAGGCGCTCGTAAATTTTTTGCCTCGCTTAACCATTAATTCGATCCAGATTAAGTACAGCCGCAACGACGGCTACCGGAGGCAGAAACGGTCACGTAAAATCAGATAACGGGGCACTTGATCTGCAAGTAAGAATGCCTAAAGGATTGGGAGGCGCCAACGATGATTTTAAAAACCGAGCAGCTTTTTGCAGCAGGATATGCAGCCTGCTTTGAGAGTGCGCTGAATCTTATCATCAAGCAGACCAAAGTAAAAACGTCTGAAACTTCCGTTACAGCAAAAGTAAGCATCGGTCAATCAGAAAACGGCGGTTTCGGACTTTCTGTAGAATTGGATTTAATATTCCCGATACGCCCATTGAAGAAGCGCAGCAACTGGTAGAAAAAGCACACCAGGTATGCCCCTATTCTATGCAACAAGGAATAATGTTGAAGTAAATTTGAATATAACTAATAATTAACTCATCTGGTAAACGGTATATGCATCTGGCATCATACAGTTTACTTTTTCAAATAAGCTTAAAAAATAGCACCATCAGACTAAGACACCTACAAGAAGCGTAATCTTGCGGCATTTATAAACCCTAAAGCTATTTCAAGTAAGTAGTACGAGATAAAGCCGCTATTATGATGCCAACTCAAATTGTGGCCAATAGCCTAAACATTATGTTGAATAACTTGCTATTGTTAAATGCATTAAGGATTTTCTGTAGATAATAGGTTAAGAAACCAAGAGCTAAATGGAAGTCGAATACCTAATGTTTAATTATAAAAGAAAACGGGAAACAATCGTGACAATCATTCGCCGTGCTAAATCAAACGCTATTTTGAGAGGCTATTAAAAGAGGATTTGTTACGAGTACCATTTAATTTTTTTCTCACTTTCTTTCCGCTGCTTCGGTCTTCCTTATTCGCATGATCTGAAAAGTACACTATTAATGATAGTAAGGAAACCGTATAAATAAAGTCCAATAAACATTAAAATAGTTGACCAAGTCAACTATTTTAATTACTTTAGCATTCTGAAAATTTTATCAATCCCAAAGAAATGGAGAAATCGATTATAAGCAACATGCGTGCGTTCAACCGTTATTATACTAATCTGATAGGCTTGCTGGACCAAGGATATCTTGATACACAGTATACACTAACAGAAGCGAGGATTCTTTTTGAGATATCCCCAGCCGGTAAAATACAGGCATCTGAGATCATAGATGCTTTACTCATTGACAAGAGTTATTTGAGCCGGGTTTTAAAAAAGTTTGAAAATAACAATCTGATCACCAGATCAAAATCAGGAAAAGACTCCAGGGCGACCCAAATATCTTTGACAAAAGAAGGACTGACCGCCCTGACCGCCCTCAATACTTTAGCAGACAGACAGATCAAAGAGCTGCTAAAGGACTTATCTTTAAGCGACATACAGGAAGTTGCCCTGCATATGAATTCAATAATCAATATTCTTGATAAAAATACTTTAAACCGAAAAATATACCAATTATCAACCAGAAAATTATTTCAATAGTTTGTTATGATACGACCAGCTACATTCCATGACATCCCTCAACTAAAGAAACTTTTAGATCTTTCAGTGCGGGGATTAAGTAAAGAACACTATACCCCAAACCAAATTGAGAGTGCCCTCAAGTATATCTTCGGGATCGACACACAGCTTATAACTGATGGCACCTATTATGTGGTGGAACTGGATCAGGTGATCGCCGGTTGCGTGGGATGGAGCATGAGGAATACATTATACGGAGATGATCAGCATAAAGGATTGGAAGATCCGCTACTTGATCCAGAAAACGATGCGGCAAGAATAAGGGCTTTTTTTGTCCACCCCGACTACGCAAGAAAAGGCATCGGCAGGCAGATTATGGAACTTTGCGAGAGAGAAGCTAAAAAAAATGGTTTTTCAAGCATGGAGCTCGGCGCTACCCTGCCTGATATCCCGCTTTATATAGCGATGGGATTTTCGGAAACCTATAGCCTTGCAGAACCTTTGCCTGACGGCGAAAAATTAGAATTGGCTATAATGAGGAAAGTCCTCTAGAATTCTACTTAATTTCTTATCTCCCGTAGATCGTAGCATAATAATTAAAGTGAAAATAGGCAAATTGGACAATCCAACTTGATATGCTTTACGAAATGATTATACAATGCCAAGTTAATTTATTCTCATTTTTCATACTGAACATTTTACAGTCTGTTTATCATGTGAAAGCGCAAATTAAGAATTGAAAATAACTTTCTGTCTTAATTTACGCTTCTATTTTAAATAATTTTAAAGTGTTTATGGCTTAAGCTCAGTAAACTTTGTGTCAAGTGCAAAAGCCTTCTTCACTTTCTCTACCGTAAGCTCTTTTGCCACGCTAAATTCAGCTGTTTTTTTAATATTTAATGATGAAGCACCAATCAATATTTTATAATTTCCAGCTTCAGCAATCCATGCACTTCTGCTTTCCAAGAACGAAGCCAAGTCTTTTGGAGACAAGGTCAATGCCAATGTTTCGCTTTCGCCTGGCTTTAATTCTTTGGTTTTACCAAAGGCTTTCAGTTCTTCTTTTGGCTTGTCAATATTTTTTGACGGAGCGCTCAAGTACAACTGAACAACTTCTTTTCCGGCTACTTTTCCAGTATTTTTCACAGTAACTGAAACCATCAATTTATCAGTAAAAGTCTTAGAACTTACTTTTAGATCTGAATAATCAAACGTAGTGTAAGAACTTCCATATCCAAATTCATAAGATGGTTTTACTTTGAACGTATTAAAATAACGGTAACCAACATAAACGCCTTCTTCATAAGTCACATCTTTCGGATTGTCAACAGGAAATCCGGGGAAGTTTTTAGCCGATGGCGTATCTGAATATTTCGCTGGGAAGGTCATCGTCAATTTTCCAGAAGGATTGATTTTACCAGAAACCACATCCGCAACAGAATGACCACCTTCTTGACCTGGTTGCCAAGCTAAAAGAACAGCATCCACTTTGTCCTTCCACGAAGCCGTTTCGATTACACCGCCAATATTCAAAATCACCACCACTTTTTTCCCTTTAGCATGAAAAGCCTTAGTGATTTTATCAAGCATTTGGATTTCTTCTGCAGCCAAATTAAAGTCATTGTCCACTACCCTATCGCCACCTTCACCAGAATTTCTTCCTAAAGTCACAAACGCAATTTCAGAAGTTTCCGCTTTCTTTTGGATCAAGGCATCGTCCATTTTAAGTTCTGGAAGTCTTTCTGGCAAAGCCAAAATACCTCTCTTCTTTCTGTTTTCTTTTTCAATCGCTGTTTCTTTTTCGGCATAAGGCTTGTACAAATCAACCAATTCTTTGTCTAATTTATAACCTGCAGCATTTAATCCTTCTAACAAAGAAACCGTGTGTTTGTTGTTCACGCTTCCGCTTCCTGTACCGCCTGTAATCCAAGCATACGAAGTAACTCCGAATAAAGAAACCTCTTTTTGCTTGTTAGCGAAAGGCAACGCATTCTTCTCATTTTTAAGCAAAACCATTCCTTCTGTCGCAGCATTTCTTGTCACCGCAGCATTTTCGGTCAAGTTTGGCTTGTTGCTATATTTGTATTGCTTGAAAGTTGGTGTTTGAAAGACATATTCCAAGATTCTTCTCACATTAATATTCGCAACTTCTTGAGATAATTTTCCAGAGTTCAATGCTTCCAACAAAACCTTTTTCTGTGCAGGAATTCCCGGCATCAATAAGTCATTTCCGGCATTCATCTGTTTTACAACATCTGATATTCCACCGTCTCTGATAGATTCAAAACCTGGGAAACCGCCAAACCAATCAGTCATCACAATTCCTTTGAAACCCCATTCTTCTCTCAAAACTTGTGTCAGCAAATCTTTACTGTCAGAAGTATAAGTTCCGTTCAGTTTATTGTAAGAAGACATAACCGTCCACGGATTTGATTCTTTAACCGTAATTTCAAAACCTTTCAAATACAATTCACGCATTGCTCTCTCAGAAACGTGCGCATTTATAGTCAATCGGTTGCTTTCTTCATTGTTCGCGGCAAAGTGCTTTATGGAAGTTCCCACGCCTTGCGACTGGATTCCGTTAACAATTGCCGCAGCAGTCTTTCCAGCAATTAATGGATCTTCAGAATAATATTCGAAGTTTCTTCCGTTCAAAGGATTTCTGTGGATATTCAAAGCTGGCGCAAGCAGAACATCAACTCCGTATTCTTTTACTTCGTTACCCATTGCTTTTCCCACTTCTTCCAAAAGTGTTTTATTCCAAGTCGAAGCTAAAGCAGTTCCTACCGGAAAAGCCGTTGCATAGTAAGTCTGCGTGTCATTTTCTCTCGTCGGAGCAATTCTCAAGCCCGCAGGACCATCAGCAACAACCGTCGCTGGAATCCCAAATCTTTCGAAAGAAGCTGTTCCTCCTGCCGCACCAGGAACCAATCCTTGCTTTGAATCCCCAACAGGGCCTGTCAGCACTTCAATACCAGGCATTCCAGTTCCGATCAACAAATCTACCTTTTCAGCATTTGTCATTTCCTTGATGATTGCATCAATTCTTTTATCGGTAGAAAGACGCGTGTCTTCCCAGATGTCTAGTTTTCCATTCTTGTTATAATCGGTGAACGTAAATCCGTTGATCGTGATCACTGGCTCGTTTTCGTCAATTGGGAAATTGTTGAAAGACAGATTGGACAATACCAATGCCGTCAGAAGCGATAATCGGGCTGTTTTTTTAAGCGTATGTTTCATAGTAGTAATTTGATAATTAGATAATTTGGAAATTGGATAATGGCGGAGGCGCTGATTAGCCAATTAGCTCAGCATAGTGCCTTTATGCCTTAGAATCTCAGCATCTTATAATAATCCCTGAAAAACCAACCATTCTTCAAAGCGGTTCAACCAAGAATCCACAGGAAGATTTTGTTTTCCAGTTCCAAATCCGTGACCGCCTTTAGCGTACATGTGCAGTTCCACAGATTGCCCGGCCTCAAGCCATTTGTTATAAAGTTGGATGCTCCTTGGCGCCAACTTTAATTGGTCGTCGCTTGCCGCACAAACAAACATTGGGATTTTCTTTTCTGGCGTAGCAGATTTCAAAAGGTCTTCTCTCGGTCCTCCGTAAATATTCGCAACAAAATCTGGCAATTGGTCAGCAGTGTTATCTAAAACGGTTTCCATCGCAACAGTACTTCCTGCAGAAAAACCAATAATACCTACATTCTTTACGTCGATGCCATATTTGGAAGCGTTGTCTCTAACATATTTCAACGCATTCTTTCCGTCTTGCGCTGCCAATTTGATAGTTGCCAAAGAATTCTTTTCAAAAGCGGCACGATCTTTTAATTTGTCCATCATTTCTCTCGCTGGATCATTTGTTTCGGTTTTGTTCAATCTGTATTTTAATACGAAAGCTGTAATTCCTTTTTTGCTTAAGGCTTCTGCCAATTCGATTCCTTCTCTGTTAATCGAAAGACTTTGAAATCCTCCTCCCGGAGCAATTACGATAGCCGTTCCAGTATTCTTCACGCCTTTTGCTGGTTTGTAAACCAATAATGACGGATCAGTAACATTGTAAACTACTTCGGTCTTGAACAAATCAGAATACATCTGGGCTTCTTTTTGTGTCCAGTTTTCAGAACCAGGCGCTTTGCCTTGATATAGTCTTACAGATTCTTGTGCATTTGCGAATATTCCTGAGATTAGGAAAAGACTAAAGATTATTTTTTTCATACGTGGTTATTTTTTTGATTTGAATTGTAATTTATTGAAAAAGTCTTCAAACATCAATCGAGTATCTAGATGGTGATAAACTCGGATGTCTCTTCCTTTTATATTCATTTCGTAAAGGCCCTGAGCATTGATCAGTGGCGATTGTTTTAGAGCATAAAAACTAGAACTCGGATCAGCCTCAAATGAAGACTGCAAAGCTGTGAGCAAAACCAGCGGACTGTCGCCCATAATATAAGTTTCGCCAATATGAAGGTTAAATAGCTGTACGCGTTTCATCAGACTTTCGATTTTCTCTGTAAGATATTCACCCGTTTTTCCTTGAGTTTTTACTTTCAAAAGCAATTCAGAATAAGCCAGCAAAGTTTCCCTGTACGCATTTCTCGGCACTTGCCATATCGGAATTTTAGAGTCATTAAAAACCACCTGCCCTGCTGCAATATCGATTCCCAAGTTATATTCCAAAGAAGTATATCCTGGCGGAGGCGTTGCCAAATCACTATATTCCGGACCGCCGATCCAGACCAGAATAATTCGGTCGGCAATTTTTGGTTCTATCAGATAAGCGCTTGCCACTTCTGTCAATCCTGCACCACATAAAATATATAGTGGTGTTTTTACATCTTCGCGCATCGCTTCCTTCACAATTGCCTTCGCTCCTTCTGAAACATTTGGCGTTTTGCTGTCTTTCAACTGCAGATTTGAACCTTCAAAAACAGGAAATTTGTCCTGCAGTTTCATTATGCTTAACAGTTCTTTCGCTTTTTTGACTGCATTAGTTGCCGTTTCATTCGAAGCATCGAACGGATCTCCAGGTTTCAAGTGCGAACCGATTATCCCACGGATTTCCGCAGATGGCGACAAAACTTGGTGCGCCAGCTGAAACAACCCATCTGGGTCACCGCCGAAATCATTGTCGACGATGACGCGCATTCTGGGCATCACAAAATCTTTTGCAAATGAAGCTTCGAATTTGGGTTTGGATTGCCCAAATGAAACTGCCGTCGTAATTATTCCTGTGGCAAGAAATAGTATTTGTTTTTTAAAAGTCATGCTTTTATTTTTTGGTATATAAAAAATGGGACGGCGATTTAAAACCGCCCATCCCATGAAGTACTAACTTTATTTTTTATAAGTTGCTGTTCTAGTATCTTTAATCACGCCTTTCCAGTTCAATCCGAAAGCAAAATCATATACATTTCCTTCAGCATCTTTGTGCGGTTCCATATCAAACGGAACGTCTTCAAATTGTTTTTCAACTGTCGCCATGTTCGCTGGCATTTGCAGTGGCAACAGTCCTTGCGGTTCGTTTTTGCCAGAAATAATATCCAAGACTGCTTGCGTAGAAACTCCAAAATTCAATACGATTCCCTCTACTTGTTTTTCAAATTCATTGAAAACCATAGCTTTTGTAGCCGTTACAGAAACAATAACCGGCTTGCCTTTCATCATGTCTTTGGTATCCAAAATAGTTCTCAAATCCATCGTATTGGAAGCGGTAACTGTTTTTCCTTTGTAAGTTCTGTCCGTAATTGTAGGATCGATAACCTGGTCTCCTGCCGCAATACTTTTGGTTCTGGCCTCTGTTGCCGTATACGCTCCATATTGCAAAGAAATTGGCACATAACCATTGCTTCCGCTTACTCGATCATTAAGGTCATAACCGCCTTCAGAACTTTGCGGACTTGTCACAAATACGATGGCAAAATCTGCTTTATTCGGATCTTCAGTTATGTTGTAATATTTCTTTACTAATTCTAAATTTACAGGAGATTCTAATTTCGGCTGTGTCGCATTTCCCCACCAGTCTTTAGTCACCGGCGTATAAATCTTCGGAATAAAAACCATTTTCTTTTCTTTCACAGGCAATACTGAAGATTTGTTTTTCAACAGAACAACAGATTTCAACTGCGCATCATAACCCGCTTTCATAAACTCTGGATTACCGACTATTGCTTTTGTTTCCGCAATATTCAAATATGGATTTTCAAAAAGTCCTACTCTGAAAATGTTCTTCAACAGTCGCACAGCCGATCTTTCAAAACGTGCTCTCATGAAACTTTCGCCGAATTCTTTCACACCTATTTGGTACGCTTCCAAAACTGGTTTCTTGTCGTTGTTTCCTCCAAATTGATCCACACCTGCAACAATTGCTTTGTAATGTCTTTCTGTAATTGAAAGATTTTCAACGCCCCACGGTTTTCCTGCAAAGACGTTTGGCGTTTTTCCTTCATCACCAGTAACCAGCCAATCTGTGCAAACTACTCCGTCATAACCATACTTGTCGCGAAGCAAATCGGTTATGATATATTTGCTGTAACCGTTGGCTACGTTTTCATTGTATTTTTTATCTTGGTCAAAAGTGATCGTGTAATAAGGCATTACTGCAGAAGCTTTTCCCGTTTTACCTTTTAATTTGAAAGCACCGTTCACAAAAGGATCAATATGTTCCAATAAATTATTCCCAGGATAAACTGCAAACTTTCCATAAGCCCAGTGACCATCACGGCCTCCTTCTTCAGCACCACCGCTTGGCCAGTGTTTCACCATGGCATTCACGCTGGTAAATCCCCACCCGTCTTTGATCTCCTCTTTTCCATAAGAAGTCTGAAAACCGTCAATATAAGCTCTTCCCATATCTCTTGCCAAGGCAGGGCTTTCGCCAAAAGTCATGGCAATTCTATACCAGCGAGGCTCGCTTCCCAAGTCGATTTGCGGTGACAAAGCCGTTGCAATCCCCAAAGCTCTGTATTCTTTAGCGGCAATCTGCCCGAACTGTTCTACTATTTTCGGATCAAAAGTTGAAGCCATTCCCAATCCGTCAGGCCACATCGAAATCGAACCTCCAGCTCCTGCATTAAATTCTCCTGTAATTACAGCCGTGTGACGCGGATCGGTACTTGTATTGCTCGGAATTCCGAAACCGATTCCCTCCACAAAAGCCTGCATATTATTGTTCCAAGTTGCCGATGCTTCTGGACTGTCGACTTTTGTAATCAACACGTGGCGCAGGTTGTCTTCCTGTAAAAAAGTTTTTTGCTGATCAGTCAGATCTGACGATTTCGCATTGGCTTGGCTGAAAACTTTTCCGTTGTAAGTTCCAGCTCTATAACCGGTTTCATCAGCCGGAAGCGATTGGTGTCGGCTATAAAGCATCAATCCAGCAATTTCTTCGACTGATAATTTTGAAGCCAGATCTTTTGCTCTTTCTTCCGCCGAAAGGCGCCAGTCTTCATATTTGTCTAGCTTTCCGTTTTTGTTTAAATCTTTGAATTTCTTTCCGTTTACGGTCAGAATTTTTACGCCTGAAACAGGAGAATAGCCAAGAGTCGCGCCTTTGTTATTTTTAACTACCGTAAAGTTTTCTGCTTGCTGTGCTTGTAAAGTCACGCTCAAGAAAAAAGCTAAACTGGCAGTAATTATGGATTTTTTCATGCTTTGTAAAATTAGAATCTGAAGTTAAGAGACGCCTCTAAAGTGAAAGGCCTGATATAAGAACCTACTAGCAATCTGTCGTAGTAAGGCGAAGCGTCAGTAATTAATTCAGCTCCGTTGATTGTTCCTTTTGCGCCAGTTTGGTTCAAGAAGTTTACCGCAGTTACTCCGATATCAAAGTGGTTGTTGATTTTGTAGTTTACACCACCGAAAGTTTCCCAACGGGCATCGAAGAATAAAGCATTCGTTTGGTTTGCAAATTGCTTGCTGAAATAACGGAAGCTTGCCCATACTTTAAAATCTTTATACGAATAACTTGGATCGATTTCCATCAACACTTTTGAAACTTCCAAAACGTTTTTGTCATTGTAAGAATAATTATTTCCAAAAGCGGTAAAGTCATAATTCTTGTAAACCGGATCTTGGAAAGTCACCAGATAGTGAAGGCTGAAACCTTTGAAAGGATTTGCCACAATGTCTGTCGTCCAACCCAAAGTCTGGATATCATAGAAAACCGTCGCTACTTCAGATTGGCTAGCATTTGTTGGATTTACCAAATTTAAACGCGCTTGGTAATTGTTTCTTGTCAAATAAGTCGCTTGTGAAACGATACTTAATTTCGGGTGATTGAAGTACAATCCGAAAGCGGCAAGAGGGCTTTTTGTCTTTACTAAATTTGGAGTCGCTGCACCAGAATAGCTTTCTAATTGTCCATTTTTCTCTGTATAAGTGAAATCTGCAATCACACCAGCAAGCTTGGTAACTTTGTAAACTGCATTGATTGAAGCGCCGAAGTGAAACCAATCGTGGTCAAAGTATGATTTTTGGCTCGGATCAAGAACTAAATTTGGTGTTCTTGGCGTCAAGAAATAATCTCCTTTTAATTTTTGGTAACGTAAATTCACACCATAAGTAAGGCTAAAGCGATCTGTAACTGTATAATCATCAGAAAAATAACCCGCTAGTTTATTCTCAAAACCATTATGATATTCGCCACCAACATTGTAATTATAAAATCCGTCAGCATCAGTATTTGAAGTGCCTCCGACTTGATTTCTAACTAATTTATCAGGATTTGCGCTTACTGTTTGGTTGAAGAAAGAACGGTTTGACGTGAATTTATCTACGTTGTAATAATACTCCGTCAATCCAAATCTCCACTTGTGGCGGTCAACTGCTTTTTTAAGTTCAAAACGAGACATGAAAGTTGTTGTCGGCGTTCCGTCAGTAATCAAGCCCAACATTGAATTCACGTTTCCTGTGTAAGCTTGTCCATTTGATTGGTATGCAAAACCATCGCCCGCAGTCGCATTGAAAATCCCCAACGGAATTGTTACCAACTGTGAAGCCTCTGCATAGCGAAAACGAGAAGAGAACGTAAATTTCCAGTCGTTTGCCAATTGATAATTTCCTAAAACGTCAAAGCTATGCGAGAAAGAAGCCGCATCGCTTCCGCCTAAATCTGCAGTTTTAGATTCTCCTGTCAAGATATCTCTGTATTTCAAGATTCCGTCGTTCACGATATACGAATCACGACCGATTCTGAAACCATTGTACTCTTCCACTTTTCCACCTTCTTTGTATTGAAAAACGGCATAATTTGAAAGCGAAGCTGAGTTTGCATATTTATATAAAAAACTGATTTCACCTTTACCGTTGTTAAATTTTTTAGTAAGTCCCGCACGATAAATCTGCGTTCTGTCTGAATATTCCGCAAATTTCAAATCGAAAGAGTTTGGATCAAAATTGGCATAAGCGCCAACAGTATAATACCATCCTTTGCCGATTTTACCCGAAACATTTATATCTCCTTTCAGCCATCCGAAATGCGAACCAGACATATTTCCGTTTACTTCTGTTTTTTCTGAACCTAATCTTGTGTATGAATTTACGGCGAAGCCTAAATCTCCTGTCGTAATTGCTGCTTCACCAATTTTCAACAAACCTGTTTTACCTAAACTTTTGCTCTGCCTCCAAGTTCTGTTTGGCAATTCTGGCCAGAAATAATATACTACTGGCAGATCATTTTCTTGAATGGTAATACCCCCAACTGTTGATGGCAATCCGATATTTACATCACGCGGTCCTGAATTGTTTGCCGCGTTCAGCATGACATTCCTATTTTTTTCTTCTTTAGAATCAGAGTCAACGACCTTGATTTTTTTAATTGAATCTGCCGGAACTAGGGGAACTTCTTGCGCAAGAGTTTTGGCTGCGGAAAACACAGTTAAGCCCATTGCTAATAGTAAGGTTTTTTTCATAATTAGGTTTGCAGTAATTTGTTCGTTTGAGTTAGCATTATGAATCAAAAAATCATTGCTTCATTATGAAGCAATATTAAACTGTTTTTTTCATATCTGCAATAAATCGATAAAAAAATTTTCATAATGGCAACTAAAACCATATTCGTTTTCATTAAAATCAGTAAATTTTAAATTGCACAGATTTACGAAAATCTTCACTTTTTCAACTACCACGTTTGCGTTAAAACACCTTATTTTTCAAACGCTCACAAAGTTTCCTACAAAGACAACGTTTTCGTAAACTTTGGATGATTCAAGCGAAAACGATAGAGAAATTAGACAGAGAAAAAAATTAAAAAAAATATAAAAAGGGCTTCAGATTATGCATATAAAAACCCAATTCAGTACATTTGCGAAGAAGGAAAATGCTTATGGATTTCAAAAATTTACTTATAGAAAGGTCAAATGAAGCTTGGAAAATTTATATGCCAGGCTTTTCAATCGACTGTGCCGTTTTTGGTTTTCACGATGGAACGCTGAAAGTTTTGCTTATAAAAGTTAAAGACCAAGACTTGTGGGGATTGCCAGGAGGCTATATCAAAAAGGAAGAAACTCTAAAAGAAGCTGCTTCTCGTATTTTAAAGGACAGAACTGGTGCGCAAGATATCTATTTACAGCAGTTTAGAGTTTTTGGAGAATTAAATCGTTCTGAAGATTTTTTTAGTGAATATGACGATACGTTGTGGCACAAACAGCGGTTTATTTCCATGGGATTTTATGCCTTAGTCGATTACACACAGGTTCAGCTGATGATTGACGATATCTCAAATGCATGCGAATGGGTGAGTATTGATGAACTTCCTGAGTTTATGATGGACCATAGAAATATCTTTGACCACGCTTTAATTACGTTAAGAAAACAATTGAATTATAAGCCAATTGGATATAATCTTTTACCAGAAAATTTCACCATGCCTGAACTTCAAAAGCTATATGAAATCATTTTAGGAAAGAAATTAAACCGAGGAAATTTTTATAGAAAAATGACGGGTTATGATATTTTGGAAAAATTAGACGAATCTAGAAAAGGAGGAGCCCACAAAGCTCCGAATTTGTACAAGTTTGATTTGGAGAAATATAAGACTGCTCTGAAAGATGGATTTAAAGAGGGTTGGTAGAAGGACTATTGATGCCTTTTTTTACTATTCCGCTTCTAGCCTGAAAAAGTAATTTTTACTTAAATATCAACATAAAAACTGAAAGCAAATTGCAACACTTTAGTATTTAAGAATTAAAATTCAATGCCTACGCGTCGGAAAATTTAATTTTAAAAATTTTCATTTTATTTGTTTCTTTCTTAACCGATTTAATGTTCTACATACATTCTAAATATTAAATATTTATGATTAGCTGGCTACTGCAAATCAGGCAGCTGGTCTCACGAGAGCCCGCTCCATTTCTAATAAAGGGAAAATATAGCAAAAGAAAGGAGAAAGACTGCGCCACAAAGCAAGTGAAGAGCCTTGCCCTCAACTTATCCTTACATTTGCCAGACGAATCTGAGATTTAGGGCTGCTGCTATTTGCCCAACCTAAAAATTTTGCTCGTAAACCAGCGCTGTTTTCCTGAAGAAACTATATCCAAGATTGCAGACAGGCTGTTGGCCGATTTTTCCATGCACGCAATGATGCTCCTGAACTTTACAAAGGCGCTATCGCTGTCGCTCCCCTGAAGCTTCTTGAGCTCTTCGAGCGTTCTGAGCATCGGATCCAGCTCCAGCCTCTTGCGCTCTAAAGCGATCTGTCTGGCAATTGTCCAAGTATCCTTAGGGGCATAGTAAAACTCCCGGCTGCTGTCGGGCCTCACGTGCATTTCTATCAGCCCCTTAACGGCAAGCGATCTAAGATTCGCTTTAGCATTTCCCTGAGATATATTAAGCTGTTCTGCAGTTTCTTCAGCTGACATTTCACCCTCGGTGATCAGAAGGAGTCCGTGTCTTTTGGCCATTGTCCGGCTTATGCCCAGAAGCCCGCTGCAGTTGCCGCAACCTTCTATAAATTTTTACCTCGCTTGGTCGAGGTTTATTTCCATGCCAAAATGTAATTTTAATTCGTTACGCATGCCTGCTGGACACCAGGGAATCTGCTTAATTATTTTTTGTTCTCATCCCCGAGGCTGTAAGGCCCCGTTCCGAAATAGGAAATCAGCAGCGCCCCGCCAATTATTGATACATTCTTCATGAATGTCATCAGGGTAAGGAACTATACTTACTCTTACAGCCGAAGGATATTCGACAGAAGAAATTGAATCATACGACGGACGTTTATAAAGAAAAACTAATTATTACTATGAGTAGTTAGTTTTAAAGAGCTTTAATCCGCTTTCAACAAACCCAATCATTCACCCTAATTTTTGACGATTGTACATTGAAAGCCTGCATTTATACCTTAGAAACAATCGCTTGTTCATTTGCTGCAACCTTTTTTTGCGCTCTTTGCTGTTTTTACTATTTTGGCAAAGAAAATGCCACTTTTCATTTCCTTGCGTAAGATGAGAATGGAGTTTCAAACCAGCGACAAATAATTATTTAACCATTTCCGGGACAGTCACCGGAATAAAACAGCAAACATGAACAAAACAATTACTCTCTTTTTATTAATCTTATCATTACAGAACTACGCACAGTGCTGGCAGGCCATAAGTTCAGGCCCAGATCACACCATTGCCTTAAGAACTGACGGGACGCTTTGGGCATGGGGCAACAACAGCGCCGCTCAATTGGGAGACAACACCTTAGTCAGCAAAAACCAGCCTGTGCAGATCGGCACAGCAAACAACTGGCAAAAAATAAGTGCGGGGGATGATTTTTCCCTGGCCATAAAAACCGATGGGACGCTCTGGGCCTGGGGATCCAATTTACGTGGTCGGCTAGGAAATACTGTCAGCGGCCGCCAACGTACACCGGTCCAGATAGGAACGGCGACCGATTGGCGAAGCATTAGTGCCTCCTCAGGAACAACAGGAGGACACGGACTGGCCTTAAAAGCCGACGGAACGCTATGGGCATGGGGCAGTAACAACTACGGCCAGCTGGGAGACAACACGATTGTTGATAAAAATCAAGCCGTGCAGATAGGAACCGACACCGACTGGCAGACTATCGACGCAGGAGGCAACCACTCAGTTGCCATTAAAGCCAATGGAACGCTTTGGGCATGGGGCTGGAATGGCACGCTCCAGTTAGGTGACGGCACCAATGCCGACAGACATGTACCCACTCAGATCGGCACAGCCACAAACTGGCAAAGTGTAGACGGCTCATATACCCACACCCTGGGCATCAAAACAGACGGGACCCTTTGGGCATGGGGATCTGGAGCAGAACTGGGATTGGGGGCAACAATAGGCTCAACTAATGTCCCTCTTCAAGTAGGAACAGCTAATGATTGGGCAAAGGCCATCTGCGGAATCAACCATTCCCTTGCCCTGAAAACCAATGGCACCCTGTGGAGCTGGGGCGAAAACGCAGGCGGAGAACTCGGCCTGGGAAACACTACTGAAATAAGAATTCCTACGCAGGTAAGCACCAATGCAGACAAAACCTTGATTTCAGCGGGAAAAGATTTCTCACAAATAATGAATAGCGACGGCTTTCTATATGCAGCGGGGCTTAATGCCGACGGACAATTGGGAGACGGAACCAATGCCAACAAGAACACGCTGACGGCTGTTACCTGCACGGCGCTGTCGAATGAAGAATTTCAAGCCGCCAGTACCATTAAGGTATTTCCCAATCCTTCAAGGGATGTCGTGAAATTTACTTCCGGTGAGGAAATCACGAAAGTTACCCTTTATAATCTGCTGGGCCAGGAAATGGCTTCAAAATATGTAAATGACAGCGAAGGAATGCTTGACCTTTCACAAGTAAACAGAGGTTCATACATCCTACGGCTAGAATCCGAACACAGCATCAAGACTGTAAAAATTGCCAAAGAATAACATTCTTTTAAAAAAACTAAAACCTCGCTTAGACTGCGAGGTTTTTTTATTGTCAACCGATTCATTTAAGCATTATATTAAAAAAAATAATCAACAATTATTTTATTAGATTTCACCAAAGGCCTACACTTGAATTGGCACCGGATCCCTTGATGAAAATCCTTGTTGCAGTAATTACTGCGGAACTATTATGTTTTTAATAATATCATTGATTGCTTTTTCAATGACTTTTGGCTGTTCCTGGTTGATATAATGTCCGCTATTGGGAACCAGGATCTGTTTGCTGTTGGTGGAAAGGAGTAAAAAATCCTTTTGCATCGCAGTCCAGGCATCTACCATTTCCAATTTTAATGTATCGTCTTTAATAAAATCATAGCGTTTTTCATCTGCGGCAGTCAATACGTAAAGAGGGATATCGCCAAAAGAGTTTATTTTTGATGCCTCCTTCTTGATGGAACGCATCTGATCTTGCTCTTCCAGCACAGCGTCAGCACTCTTGTAAAGTAAAGCGGGCATCAATTCATTTTGATGTTGGTATTGCTTGTCCTTTGGGAACATGTTTTTGAACATCAATCTGGCCAGGCCAAAGTTATTGGCAAATTTCAAAAAACCTTCCGGCAGTCCCTGGTTGACCATTTTAAATAGTTCAGGAGATAAATATTTTTGGTCATTGGGACATTGGCTATCCACTAATATGACACCAGCTACATCTTCGGGATATTTGTTGACAAAAAATCGGACAAGCGTTCCACCAAATGAATGCCCGACAAGAACATACGGTTTTGGAACGTTGGCTTTTTCCAGCAGCAGGTGTAATTCTTTGGCAATCTCCGCACCTGATTTTGCGCTGCGGCCTCTATCGCTCCATAAAATTCCTGCCCTGTCATAGGAAATGCTTGTATAAGATGTTGGTAATCCTTGCTGAATAGTGTACCATTGCAGGTGACCGGCCGGATCAAATGCAGTTTCAAATACAACCGTTGGCCCGCGATTTCCTTTCTTGAAATAATGGAGGCGGTGACCTCCCACTTCTGCAAAGCTGCCATCGGGCTTAATTTTTTCTGCGTCATTTCGGGATATCCTTTCAAAAACAAATCCAACAATAAGCAACAGTAGTATCAATGTAATTAAGCCAAGGCCTATTCGTTTTGACCATTTTAGAAAATTTTTCATAGTTTTTTATTATAAAGACATTTATATTTCAGTTTCGTTACACTTGATGTATGTTTTGAGATGTATTAGACTAAAATATCAGCATCTAATTTTATAGCGTCATGATCTGTTACCTGTTAAAAATAAACCCTTACAGATCATTTTTGATTTTTAGAGTGTCGATGCTAACGCTTGAGATTTGAGATAGGTTAATCCGGGCAAAAACGCCATGTGATAAAAGTACCATTCCCAGACAGGCCGTCATAAGTATCGTGCGCATCCTATTTAATTTTAAAAGTTATATTTAAGGGCTTGATCATTAAAGCGGCAGGCGATTGTAATTCTGCAAGACCACCAAAGGCCGCTTCGGAATTATATCCAGCCAGCCTGTTTTCGCCAGCGGTTAAATTCTGTATCATCCGGGTGAAGATCCTTCAAGCTTTCCGATTTAAGCTCCGTTATTGCGTTTTGCTCCAGTTCTCCAAGCTGCAATTCTTTGCGCAGGCGGATCATTTCTTCTATATCCTCTACAGGATACAGGCCCCGATTATCAAACTGGGTACCGTACTTCTGGGGTCTTCCTTCAAAGTAGCATATCCTGTCGTGAAGGTAGGCAAGATTTTGTGGATTGACTTCGCCATCGCTGGCAGACAACAGTTTGTAGCACTTTTTCATCAAAGCGGGTTCACTGATCGCGTGCTGGACAATAAGCCATGCGGCATTGCTGGCTTCCTCTCCAACAATTAATCTTGTAGGATACCCGATAGCATTGATAATCTCGTTAAGACGCGCAGCATTCTTTTTATGCACGCTTTCCATTTCAGGATTATATCCTGCTGAGAGCTTTCCTTCTTTTAATAGCTTATCACGAACTTGAAGGTCATGATGAGCCATATCAATTAATTCTTTAGCAATCTCCATATCCATTTTTAGATGTTAGTTAATTTTTACTGATTATGGTCAATTTAGATTGTCACCGTACTGGTAAGATGCAGCAATTTTTAGCAACGGATGTAAGCGCAGAATTACGATCTAAGCGCCAATGAAGCAATGTCCCTTACAAGCTGCGTTGGAGAATTGCAGTCGCAGTTGCTGAAACCTACCACGTAAATATCTTTTTCGGGAATATAGATTCCCATCGTCTTAAAGCCGAAAATGCTTCCTCCGTGTTCACGGGACGGCGCCCCATTCACATCCTTTAAGTGCCATCCGTAGCCGTAGGAGAATTCCTCACCGCTATTTAATTTGTACCTGCGGAATGCTTTGCTTGCTGTTGCCTTTCCCATTAGGACATTGCGGTTTAAAGCATTTTGCCATTTTAGCATGTCAGCAGTAGTGGACATCAGCGAGCCTGATGAAAATGGAACACTGAAGCTGATTGCCGTCTTGTTCACATAGCCGTATTCCTTCTTATGGTATCCGTAAGCCCTTTTTGCGATTACCTTTCGATCACTCGCGTAGCGTGACTGATCCATCCCTGCCTTGTCAAAGATATGCTTTTTGACAAAGTCTTCGTATGTTTCCTTAGACACTGACTCGATAATGTACCCCAGCAGCACGTAGCCGGAATTGTTATATTCAAACTTTTCTCCCGGGGGGAAATCAACAGGCTCATCCTTAAAAAAGTCGACCATCATTTTGGGTGTCATTTCCTTTTGGGCGATATCGGACAGCGATTTTATCTTTGTGAAGTCTTTGATGCCCGAAGTATGCGTCAGCAGATGGTGAAGCGTTATTTTATTCCCGCTGGGATAATCCGGTACGTATTTCGATATAGGATCGCCTATATTCAATTTCCCCTGTTCCTCAAGAA